>Ga0208257_1000114_pt1 | contig 27937 bp, 30 predicted proteins | sample CryBogCBH10Sep07_FD_184610 | JGI IMG/M metagenome (GOLD analysis project Ga0208257, IMG submission 184610) | Freshwater microbial communities from Crystal Bog, Wisconsin, USA - CBH10Sep07 (SPAdes) | ecosystem: Environmental > Aquatic > Freshwater > Lake | place: Crystal Bog, Wisconsin, USA... | reverse complement strand
TTTGGGCGGTTCATGGAGCCATTCTTGTGGAAGATGGTTGGTGGGCAATGTGTTGGGCAAAAGATGGGAAATTTATATGCGGTGGAGTTTATGATGGTTCACCTTCATCTGCGTCTGACCTCATTGAAGTGAAGCCCCGCATCAAGCGAACGGTTTGGCTTAATATATATCCTGACCATGTGAAAGCTTGGTTGAGCGAACATAATGCTGCGCTTTCCTCAAAACGCATCGCCTGTGTGAAAGTTGAAATAGACTGCGAAGAAAGGGAAGGGCTATGACTGATGAGATAACCAAAGCCTATCGGGAATTGAGCGCACTAATTGACGACGGAATGCTCCGTATGGGCAAAACAATTTGGACGAACGGTGAGCCTGACGTTGATAAGTGGCAACCAATAGAAACAGCACCGAAGGATGGGACAAGAATTTTGCTTTATGGATACGAATGTGAAACGCAATGGAATGTTTGTTATTGGGTAACAGAAGAAGAGCAGGGATACACAGGTTGGCATGGTTGGGATTGGCCAGAATATGAAGTACCATCCCATTGGATGCCATTACCGGAGCCACCAAAATGACTGACTGGCAACCAATAGAAACCTGCCCAAAAGATGAATGGGTATTAGTTTGTGAACCCGGCTGGCATCTTATGGTTGCCAAATGGATTTACGCAGACCAATGGCAATATGCTCAAATTGATGATCCTAAATTTTATTTAAGTTGCCGTCCTACCCATTGGATGCATCTGCCAGAATTACCGGAGCCGCCAAAATGACTGATAAAGAATCATACCGTGCGGCAGTAGAAGCTGGCTATGCTAGTTTGCCGGAATATGTATCAAATATGGGGCAGTTGCCTCGCGAAATGGTAACATATATAGACCCACCTAGCGGTTGGCGGTATGGTTTTCCTAAAGTGTTCCCTAAGGAAGCACATGACCGCACATTGGAATGGCTTGTTGAGGAAGGATACCCTCAGTGGGAGATTGATAAGATGAAGAAACATTTTTATTGCCGATATTGGCAAGAACCAGCGGAGAATGGCAATGGGTAAAATTCAAGAATGGTATGATGCATGGCTGATTGAACGAGCCAATGAAGCCAGAGAAAACAAAATGAACTCAAAGAAGCCAGAAGATGAGGCTCCCAAAGTTCGTTTTCCCTCCGACATCGTAAAAGAACTTCGCGCCCGAGCTATGCAATGCGAAGATAGTGAACGAGATTTTTTGACTGGCTTATCTACGTGGCCCAAGGAATCTACCCTTGAGTGGGCTGCTGCGGATTTAATTCAAAGCCATAAACGCGAAATTGATCATTACGAACTTATGCGAGAAGATTTTAGATCGCTTTGGTTTGATATTCGCGCCGCGTTCCAAGATTTAGGTATAACGGATGACTAAGCGGTTTCCCGACTACTGGGATCATTGCTTACGTTGCCGAGAACAACGACTAGATGAAGTAGCAGACTTTATTCACGCAATAATGAAGGAAAACCAAGAAATGAAACATGAGATAGTATACTTGGAATGCGTTATAACATTAAACGGGATTGTTGCTAGATATATCGAAGATTTTAGCATGAGGCCAGTCAAGAAAAATGACGATAAACGCTTAACTGAATCGGAAAAAATGGCGGACTTACTTGTAAGTGCTTCCCACGTTGAAGATATCAATTACGATAATGTTGTATCTGCTTGCAATAAGACAATCGGCATTATGAAAGATATTGAATATGAACTTATCAGTGGTGATTTAGGCGAACACAAAGAACGCCGCCATCTTGTCGAACAGCTTTTGTCCATCCTTCATATTGGTCGGGCTTACCCAGACAACGCCATTAAACGTGCTAAAGCATTGATGCCCAAAACAGTCATGAACAGAGCTGCTTGATATAGCTTTTTGTAAGCCGTAGGTTAGGTTCATGAAATTTGACCTTGAAAACATGACCGAAGGCCAGAGGCGCGACCTGTATCGTCAAACCAAAGCCGCAAACTATGAAGAAAGCCTTTACGGGTTTACTCGACGGGCGTGGCGGGAGATTGATTCCGCCCCGTTCGCTGAAGGCGGCTTTGCGTTGCAAGCTATTTGCGAACACCTACAAGCGTGTGCTGACGGATATATTAGGAACTTAATCATAAACGTTCCGCCGCGCTTTTCTAAGTCAACCATTACTGGGACTATGTTCCCAGCTTGGGTGTGGGCGCAAAGCATTAAAAGCCCTACTTCTGGTCCGGGTATGCAATTTTTGCATTCGTCCTATGCGATGGGCTTATCTATTCAGGACTCGGTTAAGTGTCGCCGTTTGATTGAAAGCAAATGGTATCAAACGCTATGGGGCGATAGGTTCAGCTTAGTAGGCGACCAGAACACGAAGACCCGCTTCCAAAACAACAAGAGCGGTATACGTAACACGGTGTCGGTTGGATCAGCCACGACCGGCTTGGGCGGCAATTATCTTATCGCCGACGATCCCAATAACGCGCAGGAAGCCAACTCAGAGGCCATCGTGAACTCAACCATTGAATGGTGGGACATGGCATGGTCAACCCGCTTGAACGACCCTAAGAACGGCGTTAAGATTGTCATCCAGCAGAGGCTTTCGGAGAACGATATCACTGGGCATATTTTGTCAAAAGATATCGGCAACTGGACGCATCTTTGTTTGCCTATGCGATTTGAGCCAGCTAGGAGGACGTATAATGTTCTTGTACCTGCGGAATTTAATGACGGACAGGCAGTTATCTGGACTGACGAAAGGACTGAAGAAGGTCAGCTTTTATGGGACGAACGCTTCGGTAACGAAGAAGTCACCCTCCTTGAGAAAACTCTTGGACCATATGCAGCAGCAGGACAGCTTCAACAAAGGCCGGAACCAACTGGGGGCGGCATAATCAAGCGCGAATGGTGGGGCGAGTGGAACAAGGAAAAGTTTCCCCACAATTTGGAACTTGTCGTTGCTTCTGTTGATACGGCGTTTGGTGCAAAGGAGTTTGAAGGTGACTTTTCTGCTTGCACTATTTGGGGTGTTTACCGGGACTCAGGGCCAACAACTGGCGTTGTCGGTAATGAAATGTCTGGAAACTATACACGTATTTCAGCGGAAGAACGTGAGGCGGATGTTCCAAGAGCTATCTTGATGCATGCATGGCAGGGGCGCATGGAACTGCACGAACTTGTGCAAAAGATTGGCGCGTCGGCTAAGGAATGGAAGATTGATTTTCTTTTGATCGAAAACAAAGCGTCAGGCATTTCCGTTAGTCAGGAATTGAGACGGCTCTTTGGGTACGAGAATTACGGTGTTCGGCTTATTGATCCGAAGGGGATGGATAAGGTCGCCAGAACTTATGCGGTTCAGCATTTGTTTTCCGAAGGAATGGTGGTCGCTCCGACCGATAAGGCTGGGGACGTTTTTCGTGTGTGGGCAGAAATGGTAATCTCACAATGCGCCACGTTTCCCAAGGGAAAACACGACGACTTGCATGACACGGTGACGCAAGCCCTAAATTGGCTGCGTGGGACTGGAATGCTTCAACGTGGCGCTGAACGGACGGCAGAGCTTGCGTCAAACCGAGAGTGGCGCGGGAGTAACGAGAATGTGCCATTGTATCCTGTTTAGTTGCATGGTATGTAAATTTAACCGACATAGGAGAATGCAATGCCCAAACATACTTGGTCTATTACACTAAATCCATACGACGTAAGTGGGAAATCCCACCTGATAATCAAGGCTGATACCTGCAATGTAGATACCAGCGTAATCTACTTTCACCGCAATGAAGGTAAGACCGAGCATTTTACGTGGGACGATAGCTATCTTGTAGCTTGCATTCCTATGGATCGCGTTATGGAAGTTGAGCTTTTGGATAACGAAACTGGCGAACCTATTGGATTTGTTCCCAATGATTGATAACCCGCACTTAATGACGCCGGAGCAAATGGCTTCCATTGTTTGCCCAATGGGCGTGGGGCAAGGTACGCCGGGCCGATTTGTGCGAATTGGCAACGTAGAAGTCGGTCGGCCATGCATTGCCAACAAATGCGCGGCTTGGCGCTGGAATCGCCAGTGGGAAGAAATTACTGAGACGGTAGAACTGCCAGCAGTTGGTTACAGCGAAACGCATGGGTACTGCGGAATGATTGGCCCATGATCAAACCAAAGTTTAAATCAATAGATACGATGGTGGCCCGAGATTTAGGTGACGGTTACATTAAGGTCACTATCGTAATAGATACTAAGATACATGAATACAAAGTCAGAAAAAGTGTTGCTGTCGGAATGATTACATCATTAGCACAAGCACTTGACGGCAACTTGCATGACGTGTAAATGGAAAACCGTATCCGCACTGGGATATTCAGATACGTTGCGTATCATCTAATTGACGATTACCACCAAATGGGTTGGATGATCGTGGCACACCTTGGCGCAACGCATGGAAAGTACTCAGTACTTATGTGGCGATGCGACTGTAGGGAAAACCACGATGACTTGGAACCATAGGGTTATTAAGTACGAAACTCGCAATTTGTTTGGCGACCCAGATGTTGGGTATGCCATTCACGAAGTTTACTACGATAATGACGGTAACGTAAAAGGCATTACATCTGATGCTGTTAAGCCTTGGGGCGACACAAAAGATGAATTACGGCATGATTTGCTTCGTATGCTTGAAGCATTAAACAAGCCAGACCTAGAACTTCCTGATCAGGACGGTGTTGAAGGGTTTGCGAACAGAGCATAATTAGCCTATACTGTGCAAGTTATTCCAACAGGAAGTTGCACATGGCTTTGACGCCCGGACTCGTACCCAACATTCGTCTTGACCAAGACCAGCAGGATGACCCCTTGAATGAGGGGCAGGACACTGTTGTCGTAATGGATGCGGACGATGATTCAGACCTGCCAGAACTGGACGCTAATGGCAATGTGCTTCGTATTGATCACGGGGACGGTTCTATTAGCGTTTCCCTTGATGGCCGTCCTATTCAGTCTGCTAAGAAAAAAGATCAAGATGAATGGTTTGCCAACCTTGCTGAAGACATTGGCGAAAACGAGCTATCTCGCATTGCTGAACTTCTTATCAAAGGCATTGAAGAAGATATTGATTCTCGCAAAGAATGGATTGAAGACCGCGCTCAGGGTTTACGACTTCTGGGCCTTAAAATTGAAATTCCGGGTCAACAAGGCACGGCAGACGGCGCTCCTGTCGAAGGAATGTCCCGTATACGTCATCCGCTCCTGCTCGAATCCGTCTTGCGTTTTCAAGCGAATGCTAGGGCGGAACTATTGCCAACGGACGGACCTGTCAAAGTAAGAGTTGATAGTAATCAAGATTCCCCACAAGTAGATCAGCAAGCTGACTATCTTGAAAAAGACTTTAACCATTACCTGACAGTTACAGCTAAAGAATATTATCCCGATACGGACAAAATGTTGTTTATGTTGGGCTTTGGCGGCTCTTCATTTAAGAAGGTTTACTATTGTCCGTTGCGAAATCGTCCTGTTTCTGAGACGGTTGATGCTGACGACTTGATTGTTAACAATGAAGCGACCGATATCTCCAATGCACGAAGAGTTACTCACCGTATATCAATGCGCCCTTCTGTTGTTAAACGCATGCAGATCATTGGTGCATATCGTGACGTTGAGCTTGGCGAGCCTAAACAAAAAAACCTAGACGCTGTGCAGCTTGAAAAGGCTGCTATTCAGGGTACGCAGTCGGATGTTATGGTTGCGGAAGATCGCGACCGTGAGATTTACGAATGCTATTGCGAATTGGACGTTAGCGGTTACGAACACAAGATTGACGGTGAAATTACTGGCCTTGAAGTGCCATATCGGGTGACGATTGACGCCTCTTCCAAGAAAATTTTGAACATTGTTCGCAATTATTCGGAAGATGACGCCGAATTGCCAGAGGCTATAAGCCATTTTGTTAAGTATGACTTTATTCCCGGCCTTAAATTCTATGGAATGGGCTTGCTGCACATCCTTGGCAACACGACTAATGCCCTTACGGCAGTGTGGCGTGAGCTTTTAGATGCCGGTATGTATGCCAACTTCCCCGGATTCTTGTATGCCAAGACATCTGGGCGTCAAAATAGTAACATTTTCCGCATTCCTCCGGGCGGTGGCGCTCAGATTGATACGGCGGGCATGTCTATTCAGCAATCCGTCATGCCTTTACCTTATAAAGAACCATCTGGAGCCTTGGCTAACTTTGCTGAGCAGATTAGTCAGTACGGACAGCGCGTTGGCGGCACTGCTGAGATGCAAGTTGGCGAAGGTAAGCAGGATGCGCCGGTTGGCACAACGCTTGCAATCATTGAACAAGCCCAAAAGGTGCTTAACAGCGTTCATAAACGGCTTCATGCGGCTCAGGCAGACGAATTTCAGCTTATTGCGCAGTGCTTTAGGGAGCATCCCAACTCTTTTTGGCAGCGCAACAAGCGTCCAGCGGGTCAATGGGACGAACAGACGTTCCTTTCGGCCTTGGATAACTATGAATTGGTGCCACAAGCCGATCCAAACACGGCAAGCCACATCCAGCGCGTCATGAAAGTGACGGCGTTGATTCAATTGGCTCAGCAAGCGCCTGATTTGTACAACTTGGATGCCGTTAACCGTGAAGCATTGCTTACATTGGGCTGGGGCAACCCAACTGCATTGCTTCGTGATACTGTTAACCAGCCAGCACCGCCTGATCCGCAAGGACAAGCCGCCGCAATGGCTGGTCAGGCCGCTATGATCACTGCTCAGTCCAAAATGCTGGAGGCTCAGGCCAAAGTTCAGGACATGCAGTCCAAGGCTGGCGGTCAGCAGGGCATGTCGCCGGACAATCAGGTCAAAATGGCTGAAATTCAGCAGAAAAACATTGATGCACAGCTTGATGCCATGAACCGCAAGCGTGATCGTGAGAGTCGTGAGCGTTTGGCGGCAGTTAAGTTGGCTGAAGAAGTAGCCATGAACCCATCAACGTTGGGAACCATAGATGCTCTTCTTGATCCGGGTATGATTCAACGCCTTGAAGGCAATGAACCTGCCATGTCACCCACCCCCGGCGGCGTAATTCAGTAGGCATACCATGATTGATGAGAATATCCGTAATGCGCTTCGTCTCGTTCAATCTATGGGCCGTGGTAATGACACTATCCTTGCCCATATCAACCCACGCGAAGCAAAACTGCTGAAGAAGCGCGGCGGTTCGGGGAAGATTAACCCTAAGACGGGCTTGCTTGAGTTTGATGATAGCGACCATAGCGAAGGCGGAGAAGGCGGCGGAGGGGATAATGTTCGCGCCGATAGCGTATCACAATCGGAGCAAAGCTCAGCGGATCAAGCGGCACGTCAAGATGCAAGTGCTGGTAATGAAAATGCAGCATCCGTAAGAATGGGTGACACCGTTGGCGGGTTGTCTGCCGATACGGGTGCGTCGGCTGGCCCGGCTGTTGGGCAATCACAGGGAGACGTAAACGCTGCCATTGCTGCTGCACAAAATGCTCAGCAGGGTCTTGCGTCTATGTCAAATGCGTTTGGTTCGCAAAATGCTCCTCCAAGTCTTATTGGGGGTAATTCCAATCTTCCTGCGGTCGCGAACGAACAGGCTGCATTACAAAATCAACTTAATGCACTTGTCCAGCAAAGTGCTACGGACGTGGCTTCAAACCCATCTGCTGGATTACCAAACTTGGCTGATGTTGGGGCAACCAATTACTCGTTTAACACAACCGGCCTTAATGCAAATGGTCAATTAAACCCTACAATGGAGGGTGGACTTTCAGCCCAATTAGCTCAAGCGGCTGGTGCTGGTAATGTTACAAACAATCCGTTGTCTTACAATACGGCGGCTCAAGCACTTCAGGGACAAGCCTTGGCCCAAATGCAAGCCCAGCAAAACGCTGAGTTTAACGCACCGATTCCCAATGCTGCATCCGATAATAATCCTATTAGGTTGGGAGAAACCCCAAACACGGGCGTTGTCAGTGCTGCACCGGCGCAATCTTTGGCTAGTATACTTGGGCAAAATCTTGCCCCTACTACTATTGCCTACACTCCACCTGCTGCTACGGTTGCCCCAACTTCAGCGGGGGCCGGTACTAACGATCTTGTAAAAGCTTTATCAATTGCGGGGACAACGCAAGCACCGGCGGCGGCTGCCCCTGCCGTTGCAACAACTTCTCCTATAACTAGTAATGTTCCTTTGCCACCTGTTAATCCGGCTCAAACTAATGTCGCCGCGACAACATTAGGAACTGTCCCTCTATCCCCAGCTAATCCGGCCCAACCCGACGTGGCAGCGCCCACATTGGGTAACGTCCCTTTGCCTCCGGTTAATCCATCTCCAGCAGCCCCCGCCGCACCACAACAAGGCATACTTGATAAGCTTTTTGGTCCATCCGAAACTCAAGTTAACAACATACTGAACCAGCCAAACACCGTAGCAATTGACGAAAATGGCAATCCGACTAACTTGCCCAACTCCACAAGCGGGTTGACCAAAGAAGAGTGGGCGGCAGCAAATGGCGTTGATCCATCGCAAGTCGTGTCGCGTATTGTTGACTATGGCAACGGTCCGCAAGTTAACTTCACAGAAGACACAACTAGAGTTTTCTTGAATGGTATTAGAAACGCACCTAATACCCCTAATCCTACGGGGATGTCTCCTCGCGATTTGACCGGAAGCTACCATGCGTCCTCGGAGTATCCTAACACGGATTACTCCAATAATCGCCCATCTTACGCCAATAATTTGTCTTTGGCTAATTCAGTGCTTGGTAACAAAGGGTTATTTTCGTTCCTTAATAGGAACAATCAAAATAAACCCGCACCTGCTTCAACGCCGTATGTTTACCCAGTTCAGCAGCCTTACATGAACTATGCAACGCCAACCACCAATTATGATACAGGGATTAATTGGGGAATGGTTCCGGGCTATACGGGTTACGCAAAGGGCGGAAACGTTGGCGAGAATAACGCTCTTGCCAATTCCATACGTATGCTTAAGATGCGAAACAAACCGTGAACGGATATTGTAAAGTAGCCTTTTATGGGTTAATATTCTCTTATTGCAACTGCGATGTCGCAGTGATGGAGCAGATCGATGCACGAATATCGTAAAGCGGCCCGTGATGGTGCAGCCCAGAAGTTAAAGAATATTGAGTCGGGCGAACCGCATACGAAAGTTGATTCGTCGTCTTGGTCGCCTCCTGCGATGGAGAAGGCAAGTGTCCAGACGGGCATGCGACCTGTTAGCCCACGCCAGTATAAGTCTGGTGGCAAGGTTCATGGTGAACATTCCAAGAAACGCGCAGACCGCAAAGCCCGTAAGTCGGGCGGTGAGGTTATGCCTCCGGTTGATCGCCTTCTTAATCGCGACATGAAAAAGGCCAATGACCTTCGTGACGGTGCTAAACACATCGGCGGCATGAAGAAGGGTGGCAAAGTTAAGCGCGAGCATCACGCTGACGGCAATGCTATTCCATTGCCTCCTCGCCGTCCGGTTCCGCTTCCTCCACGCCGTCCAGCCGATATGGATGGTGTTCGTCTTGATCCGGCTATGCAAGCTATTCAAGATGCCAAAGCTATGGCTGCACAAGATGCGGCTCGTAAGGCTATTGCCGACAAGTTTGATGCGCAGCAGCAAGGATATCAGCGTGATCTTCCTCAGAACCAAAAGCATGGTGGCACGGTAAAAGACCGTAAGCATCATGCTAAGGGCGGCGCTGCACATCCTGATGAGGCTGAAGATAAGGCACTCATCCGCAAGATGGTTAAGCCCGAAGCCCGCACTGGTAAAGCTCATGGCGGCGAAAAGTGGATTCAGGGTGCTATTAAGCACAAGGGTTCGCTGCATCGTGCATTGCATGTTCCAGAAGGCGAAAAGATTCCTGCAAGCAAGTTGAAAAAGGCTGAGCATAGCAAAAATCCGAAGCTCGCGAAGAAAGCTCATCTGGCTGAAACGCTTAAGCGTATGCATCACGCTGACGGCGGTGAAGCTGGCCGTGGTTTGTACGTACGCCAGAATTACCCACATGAAGTTCCGGGTGCTGATGGCGGTCGCACGGCTAAGAAGCGCGGTGGCGCTATTGGTAAGGGCAAGACCAACGTTAACATTATGATTCACCCCCATAGCCCAATGGGCGCTATGGGCGCTCCTGCTGGTATGCCTCCTATGGGTGGCCCTGCAATGCCTCCACCGCCTCCTCCACGCCCACCAATGCCTCCTATGGGTGCTATGGGTGCTGGTGCGCCAATGGCTGCTCCTATGGGTGCGGTTGGCGCTGGTATGCCTCCTATGGGCGCTGGTCGTCCGGGCATGCCTCCTATTGGCCGCAAGTCGGGTGGTAAGGTTGAGCATGTGATTGATCACGCTGCCGGTGGTGGTTTGGGCCGTCTTGAAAAGATCAAAGCCTACGGGCTGGAATGATAGGATCGCCTAATGGCATCGAACTCGAATAACAAGAACTTCCAAGAACCGTCAGATGGTACACAGAATTGGGGGGCTATCCTTAATTCTAACTTTTCCATTGTTGACAGTGCTTTTGGGAGTTCTTCGACCGTAACTTTATCTAATGGGGCGAACGTAACACTTACGACCGCTCAATTTCAAAGTGCGCGTATTGTTCTTTCGGGTACGGTAACTACGACGGCAACGGTTACAATTCCGTCAGACATTGGTGGCGGTAGCACGTCGGGCAGCTATTGGTTATTTTCCAATGGCACGGGCGGCACTATTACGGTAACTACAGGCGGTGCGAATAACGTAGTTATCAATCCCGTACCAACGGGTTCGTCCGCTCCATACCGCAATGTTTACATTTTCAGCGATGGTTCAAACATCTATTCGCTTGATCAGGCTTCTTCGTTGGCCGTTAATGAAGGCGGCACGGGGCTTGCTACCTTAACCGGCGCTAACAATGCGCTGTATTCAACATCTGCTACAGCATTGACGGCGGGTACACTCCCTGTCGCTGCTGGCGGAACGGGCATATCCACTGCGCCTACCAATGGTCAGATTGATATTGGTAATGGCACAAACTTTACACGCACCACCTTAACGGCTGGTACGGGTGTTACTGTAACGAACGGTGCTGGCTCTATTACATTAGCTGCTGCCGGTAACATTCTTAATTATCAAGATTTTACCACTTCTGGTACATGGACTGCTCCTTCTGGTCTTACCGGCAATGAAATTGTTACTGGCTTTATTTGGGGTGCTGGTGGCGGCGGTGGTGGCGGTAATTCGCAGTATGGCGGCGGTGGTGGCGGTGGGTGTTTCCAATTCACTTTTCTTGCAAGCCAAGTTGGATCAAGCCAAACAGTTACAATAGGTGCCGGTGGTACGGGCGGCGTTAGCGGCACACCAGCGACGGCTGGTGGCACTACTTCATTTGGCAGTTTGGTTTCTGTAACCGGCGGAACGGCTGGCGGAAATGCTGCGAGTGGCGGCGTTTCGGGCGGCAATGGTGGAAGCCTATCTGGTTATGCAGTTGCACCTTGGATTGGTGTTTCGGGCGGTCAAACCACACCATCACCAGCAGCTTATGGCGGTGGTGGCGGTGCTGGAACCAGTGGAACTGGTGGGGTTGCTGGTGGAAACTCCGTTTATGGCGGCGGAGGCGGCGGTGGTGGCGGCGGTATTGGTAACGGAAATGGCGGAACCTCTATATCGGGTGGTGCTGGCGGGGCTGCTAAAGCGGCAACGGGAACGGCTGGTACGGCTCCGGGCGGCGGCGGCGGTGGCGGCGGAACAACCGGTGGTGCCGGTGCGCGTGGTGAAATCCGCGTTTGGGTAATTCGCCAGACAACCGGCTAAAATACCTTACATATAAAACTGTTTAGGTTTTTGATCCCCCATAGGAATTAAAACACCATGATGGCAATATATGTCTCATGGTACAAACTTATAGTAGCCTTCTTGAGTATGAAATCGGACGCCTTATAGATGAGGCGATTGCCGACGAGGCCGCTATTCTTGCTAATGGCAATATAGAAGATATCAAAGACTACAAATTTCGTGCGGGCATGATCCGAGGCTTGAACAAAGCCAGAGAACTTATGTCCGAAGCAGATCGTATCATTCAATCAGGCGAAAGAGGATAAACATGCCGTATACGCGCATGCATCACGATGTTGACCCCAAAGACACTATTCTTAGCGAACTTGGTGACATTAGTGGCATTGAAATCTTTAACACTCATGTTCTTATTGCGACATATGTTCGCCCAAATAAGACAAAAAGCGGCATTCATTTAACGGATAAGTACGTTGATGAAGATCGTTATCAAGGAAAAGTAGGTCTTGTTGTGAAGAAAGGCCCATTGGCTTTTATTGATGAAGAGCAAGACTGGTTTAAAGGCGTTGAAGTCAACATTGGTGATTGGGTCGTTTACCGGCCTTCGGATGGCTGGTCTATGAATGTGCATGGCGTCAATTGCCGTGTTTTGCGTGACATTGATATTCGTGGCCGCATTCCGGCCCCTGATGCAGTTTGGTAAGGAATAATCTAATGGATGCGGAAAAGACAGAAGACGAAATCCTAATCTTGGATGACGCTGCCGAAGAGAACAAACCAGAAACAAAAGTAGCGGATAATGATTCGCAGACGCCAGAAGACGGCATTGCGGAACTGAAGGCCCGTCTTGAGCAGGAAAAGAAGCTTCGGCTAGAGGCGGAAACCCGCGCTCACCAAGCAACCCAGACGGCGACTAGGGCTGCCGCTGACGTTCAGGATAGCAACCTTCAACTTATTACGGGCGCTATTGATAAGCTAAAGCGTGAATCGGATTACCTAAAGGCTAACTTTAAAGAAGCTATGACGGCGGGTGATTATGATGCCGCTGCGCAGGTGCAAGAAACAATGTCGCTTAATGCGGCAAAGCTATTGCAGTTGCAGAATGGTAAAGCTTCTCTTGAAGAGAAACTAGCTAACCCACAGCCACAACAGCCATCGACGAATGACCCTGTAGAACGTGTAGCATCTACGCTTTCACCACGGTCGGCTGCATGGATTCGGGCGCACCCTCAGTGCATCACGGATCAGCGCATGTATCAAAAAATGGTTGGCGCACACAACATCGCTATGGCCGATGGTCATATTGTTGATTCGGATTCGTACTTTGACGCCATTGAAGGCCAGCTTGGGTTCCGTAAAGCGCAACCTCAGGTTGATGACGGCGAAGATGTTGCTTTGTCAGCAGCCGCCGCGCCAACTCAGAAGCGCACATCCGTACCAGCAGCACCAACGACGCGCACGGCGGCTGGAACCCCAAGCAAATCGCAGGTTGTCCGACTTTCCGCAGAAATGCGGGAGATGGCACATATGATGGGCATGACGCCCGAAGATTACGCCAAGAACATGGTGTCCCTTCGTAAAGAAGGCAAGTTACAGTAATAGGAGATACATATGTCTGAACTCACTAAGCTTACCCCTAAGTCTGCGCCTAAAGCACCACCTCGCCCCGATGTTCGTGGTGATATCCGTGACGAAAGCCCGGCTGAACGCGCTAAAAAGCGTGCAGCAGAAATCCGTGCGCATCGTTCTGGCCTAGACCTTGATAGTACTGATCGTTTTGCAATTGACACCAGCATTGTTCCAGAGGGCTGGACGTATGAGTGGAAACGTAAAACTATTTACAATCAGGAAGACCCTGCTTACCAAATCCGCCTTGCAGATGGTGGTTGGACGCCAGTTCCAGCAACTCGTGATGCACGTCACGCAGCGTTAATGCCTACTGGAAACTATGCCGTTATTGAACGCGACGGTATGATTTTAATGGAACGACCTAAAGAGTTGACAGACGAAGCAAAAGATATAGAATTGCGTCGTGCTAGAAACCAAGTTCGCTCTAAAGAAGCACAGCTTGGTTCTACACCGGACGGCACAATGACACGCGAAGATTCTCGTGTTCGGCCTACGGTAAGAAAATCTTACGAAGCGATGCCTATTCCTAAGGAATAAGGACGCTTCAAAACCTGCCCTGTGGGAGGCGGGTTAAATTGTACGGGTTGGCAGTGCTTGGCGCATAGCAACCTCATCACTCAGGAACTTCTGCAATGGCTAATACGCTAGCGTATTTTGGCTTCACGCAGTATCAGGGTGGTGCTGGCGGCGCTCCAACGTTCGCACAGTCCACCCGTCGTATTGCGTCGAGCAACGGCACCGCGATCTATACTGGCGACCCAGTTGGCTTCGTTAGCGCCGTTAACGGTTACATCCAGCAAGCTGCTGCTGGCACCACCCCTGTTGCTGGCATTTTTGTCGGCTGCAAGTACACTTCTGTTTCGCAGAAGCGCACGATCTGGTCCAACTATTGGCCGGGTTCGGATGCTTCGGGCGACGTAGAAGCCTACGTTATTGATGATCCGAATGCTCGCTTTATCGTCCAGACCAGCACGACTGCATTCCCAATGACCGGGACTGTAAGCGCGATGGGTTCGGGCGTTATTGGTCAGCTTGCTCAGTTCACCATTGGTACGGGCAACGCCAACACCGGTCGTTCGGGTGCATACCTGTCGGCTGTTGGTAGCACGGCAACCTATCCATTCCAAATCATTGACTATCAAATCTCCGCTGGTAACGGCGGCGACCCAACCACGCAATATTGCAACGTGATCGTTGGCTTCAACAACGAAATTCTGCGTAGCAATGGCGCGGTAACTGGCATTAGCTGAGGAGTAAGGTAAATGTCTGTCAATCTTAGTCAGATTAAAGACCTTCTCCTTCCCGGACTTCGGGGCGTAGAAGGCAAGTACGAGATGATCTCATCTCAGTACGATAAAATCTTCACGAAGCATGATTCGAAAATGGCTCTCGAACGTACCGCTGAAATGCGTTACCTCGGCCTTGCGCAGTTGAAGACCGAAGGTGGTCAGACTGCATTTGATTCGAATGCTGGTGAGCGTTTTGTCTACAATCAGGAACACACCGAAATTGCTCTTGGGTACGCGATTACCCGTAAGGCAATTGACGACAACCTGTACAAGACCCAGTTCATGCCATCGAACCTTGGCCTCGTGGAATCTTTCCAGCAGACCAAAGAAATCTATGGCGCGAACATTCTCAACACGGCAACGACCTACAACTCGGCAGTTGGCGGTGACGGCGTAGCACTTTGCTCGACGGCGCATCCTATTGACGGTTCAACGGTTGCTAACACCCCTACCACTCAGCTTGACCTCAACGAAGCCTCGTTGCTTAACAGCATGATTGCTGTTCGTACGAACTTCCGCGATCAGGCCGCGTTGAAGGTGTTTGCCCGTGCGCGTAAACTCATCGTTCCTGCACAGCTTGAGCCGGTTGCCGTTCGTCTTACGAAGACTGAATTGCGTCCGGGTACAGCAGATAACGATGTTAATGCTATCATGATGACGGCTGGTGGGCTTAGCGAAGGCTATATGGTCAACGACTTCTTGACTTCTTCGTATGCTTGGTTCCTCCTGACCAACATTGATGGTTTGGCGTACATGGAGCGTGTTAAGTTCGAAACCGACATGCAAGTCGATTTTGTTACTGATAACTTGCTCGTAAAGGGTTATGAACGCTACTCTTTTGGCTATTATAACTGGCGCTCAATTTACGGTTCGTTCCCAACCTCGTAAGGAGAGTGAACTATGGCTAACACTTCTTTCTCCGGTCCGGTGATTGTGTTTGGGCAAAACCCATCACAGCCAGCCGACTATAACCCAGATATTGGTGGATCGTCCCTGTTTTATGCAGGGACGGCCATTCTTGATCCCCGCCCCGCCTACACCTTTTTTCCGGGTGAAGGTCAGTCAGCCTTAGACTTTGGTTGGTTGGGCGTGGATAACGTTACTACACTAAGCGCAGTTCCTTATACTTCTGCGGCGGCAGCTATTGTCGCTTCGGCCAACCCGACAAGCTCTACGTTGGCATTGGTCACGGCTAATAGCGCGACAACTGGCGTCTACTATTCAACGAACTTTGTTCGTGCGGATACTGGCGTTGTTGATACCGTTCTTGCCCTTGATGCCTATGCTTCGGTAACGGCTTCATTTGCAAACGGTGTGATGACTGTAACTGCTAACAGTGGATTGCCAATTGGCCCCGGCATGGTTGTTCTTTCAACCGCTGGTACAATTTCGCAGGGTACTGTTTCTGGTTTGCAGGTCATTTCGCAGCTTACGACTACCGGAACGGCTTCTACGGTTGGCCAAGGACAGACTGGTACGTATCTGACGAACGGCAATCTGACGGCAACTTCTGGTACGGTCACTTTGGCCTATCAGACGCCTTCCCAGTGCGCTGTTCCAAATAATGCCCAAACGCCAAGTCAGGCAAATTGGAGTCCAATGGCTCTTATTGGTCGTGTTGTCAGCGTTACGGCAGCTTCGGGTGCAACCTATGCGACCGCAACGGTTAACGGCTACGATATCTACGGGTATCCAATGTCGGAAGCCATTACGATTTCGGCGGGTGCAGCGGTTAGCGGCAAAAAGGCGTTTAAGTACATTAAGTCGGTGGTGCTTTCGGGCGGCACGGCTGATACTACCCACGCCTATTCTGTCGGTACGACTAGCGTTATTGGTTTGCCAATCCGTGCTGATGCTTCTGCTGAACTTTTGGTAAACGCAGCAGCTTCCCAGACGGCGGTAACATCCAATACGACGTTTGCAGCCAACGGGTTCCTCCCCGCTGACCGTACAACGCCGTCCGCCACTACGGGTGACGTTCGTGGGACTCTTGATCTTGCTAACTCGTCCGGTATTAACTTGGCTCCATCTACTGGCACCAATAAATACGTCGTTCGGCAGTCGCCACAGGCTTACAACATTCCAAATGCTACTGGTTTGTTCGGTCTGACCCAGTACTACAACTTCTAAGGAACTAGGCCATGAAGGCACATAAGGGTAAGTCTGATCAGGACGGTACGCACGGCGAAAAGTATGCTGATGCTGCCGTTAAGGATGCATACGCTGGCGGAAATTCGCCAACGGAGCATGAAGCTGAAGAGCGTAAGCATGGCGGTCGTGCCAAGCGCAAACATGGTGGCCACGTTGCCCACCACAATGCGAAGCACAAAGAGCATCACCATGAACATCCAAAGGCTGAGCATCGCGCAAAGCGTAAGCGCGGTGGTCATGTCCATCACGAAGAGCATCATGTTCACGGCGAGCATGCTAAGCATCGTGCGGATCGTAAGGCCCGTAAGTCTGGCGGCGAAGTAGGCGCGAACATGCACCCACTTTCGACGGCAGCTAAGGGGATGGAGCCTAAGGCTCACAAGTCCTACGAGCCTGAACACGATTGATACAGTTGAGGGGGTGTAAAAAGCCCCCTCACTTCTTCATAGGTGACAAATGACGGCTGCTTGGACACGTTCTGAAGGTAAGTCCCCATCTGGTGGCTTGAATGCCAAAGGTCGCGCTTCTGCTCGTGCAGAGGGGCATGACCTAAAGGCTCCTACGAAAGACAAAGACAATCCAAGGCATGAAAACTTTTGTTCGCGCATGACTGGTATGAAGCGCAAAATGACGGGTTCAGCGAAAGCTGCTGATCCAGATAGCCGCATCAACAAGTCGCTTCAAAAGTGGGGATGTTAATGTCCGATAAAGCATTTTGGGAAACTAAATTGCCCAAGGGACATCACACGAAACACTTGTCGCACAAGCAAGAGCAAAGTGCTAAAGCTAGTGCAAGGGCTGCCGGTAGGCCATACCCTAATGCTGTTGATAATATTGCTGCTGCGCGTAAGAAGGGTAAGTAATTATGACTACGTTTTCACAACCGGGCGTTGTTTGGGATTCCATCACGAAGAATGGAAAACATGAATTATTTGAGCTTCAAACGGCTCGTAATCAGATCACCAACCACTCTGTTGTCAATATTTTTGGTTATCAAACTTCTGTTACAACCACTAGTATCCCAGTTTGGGAAAATGCTTCAACGTATACATACCCAACGTCAGCATTGACGATGACGTATGCAAGTACGCAACCAGAAACCCTAACCATGACGGTCACGGGTCTGGATATAAACTATGCTATTGTGACGGATACTGTGACATTTTCCGCCGGGACTTCTGGTACGGCGACCAACGGGACTGCATTTTTCCGCATTAACAGCATGATTGTTACCAGCGTTGCCTCACTTGGTGGAACAAACGTTGGCCAGATCACAGCGAAAAATGGCGGTACTACTTATGCCCAGATCAATGCTGGCGTCGGTAAAACGCAGATGGCAATCTACACGGTTCCGGCTGGTTATTCATTTTACCTTAACCGCATTGATGTGTTCGCATCAAATCCATACACGTCTGCCAACAATTTGACGTTCATTAATTGGCAGCAGTCTGGTCTAACAAACGTAGCCTATAGCATTGCTCAGTCACCATTTACGAGCATTTTGGATATTCATCGCCAATACCCGTTAATGTATACCGAAAAAACTGATATTCAGTTTCGTGTGAATACAAGTACGGGGACATATGCAGTTGGCGCTTTTGGTGAAGGTGTCTTGATCGCCCTCACTAGCACAAACTTTTAATAAGGGTTTATTATGTCGAACGTTGCGATATCAGCATTAACCCAAGTATCTGCCGTATCGTCTACGGACATCTATCCAACTGTTCAGGGCAACGTTACATACAAAGTAACTGCGGCTCAGTTGGCTACATATATGCTTGGTGGCACGGGCGGTGTTGCAACTACTGTTGTAGGCACTGGCGCAGCTAATGCTACGCTTGGTAGCAATGGCGCATGGAACCTTATCCTTACAACCAACACTGCTGGTTCCAACCAAGGCACCATTACGATCAACAATGGCGCTAACGGAAATATCGCCATTGCTCCGAATGGCACGGGTGCGACTACGGTTGCTTCGGCTCTTTCTGCTACGGGTTCTATCTTATCGTCAAATGGTAGCGGAACCCTTGGCACAAGCGGCATCGGTTATGCTACCGGGGCGGGTGGTACTGTTACTCAGATAACAAGCCGCACTACTGGCGTAACTTTAAACAAGCCTGTGGGCCAGATTCAAATGTTTAGTGCGGCTGGTTCGGCAACTGCACAGTCTTTTGTAGTTACCAATAGCGCAGTAGCCGCCACGGACATTATTCACATTAATCAGGTTAGCGGAACAAACCTTTATGTGTTACTAATAACAGCGGTAGCGGCGGGTAGCTTTACTGTTACGTTCTATACGACGGGCGGTACGGCAACTGATGCTCCCCTGCTTAACTTTGCTGTTATTAAAGGCGTCATAGCCTAATAGGTGATAAATGACCACTAGCGGAACGTACAACTTCAATCCATCCTTGGGTGAGTTGACGCTCTTTGCCTTTAACTTGGCAGGGGTGCGCAATACCGCTATTGCTCAGGAACACATGGAATCGGCCCGTATGGCCACAAACCTTATGTTATCCCGTTGGGCTAACATGGGTGTCAATCTGTGGGAAGTTAAGCTTGCCACGATTCCATTGACTACCGGCGTATCTACCTATGCTGCCGCACCAATGGATAACGTCACGGCGGCGTCTGGAGATGGCACCACAGCCACTCTCACGTATAGCAGCAGCAATAGCTACCCAGCGGGTTCTTTAATCACCGTGGCAGGTATGACGCCCACGGGTTATAATGGCACGTTCACGGTCACGGCATCTACTTCGACAACGGTATCATATGCCAATACGACCACGGGCAGCATGACTGTTGCGGGAACCATTACGGGCAACTCAAATACCACCGTTATGGTCCTTGACGCATACGTAACAACCGTTAGCGGTGGCTCTAACATTGACCGCATTATTTTGCCGGTTAGCCGCACCGAATACGCAAGTTACCCCAATAAAACTCAGCAGGGCTTCCCTACAATTTATTGGTTTGACCGCTTAATTAGCCCAACTGTTACTGTTTGGCCTGTACCCAATACTACAACTGGCCCATCTACATTGTCATTTTACTATGTAACGCAAGTACAAGATTCAAACTTTACTGGCGGACAAACTGTTGATGTACCGTATCGTTGGCTGGATGCATTCGCCAATGGGCTTGCTTATAGACTTGCTCGAATTTGGAACCCGCCTCTTGTTCAGATGTTGAAGCCGGAAGCGGATGAAGCATATGCAATCGCGGCTCAGCAAGACACTGAGTGGACTTCCATGTACGTCAGCCCTCAGGTCTCCGGCTACTGGAGAAACTAAGTGGATGAATTTTACGTTTACGAACATTGGCGTCCTGATAAAAATACCTGTTTCTATGTAGGAAAAGGTAAAAACAAACGCGCGTGGGATTTAAAAAACCGCAAAAACTCTCACTTTTCATCTGTAGTTTCAAAATTAACTGCATTGGGTTTTGCTGTTGATGTACGACTAATTGCCGTTAATTTATCTGAAAAAGATGCATTGGCGTTGGAAATAGAACGCATTGCATTTTATGGCATGGAAAATTTAACTAACATGACGCGCGGGGGAGATGGGCTGGTAAATCCATCTGAGGAAGTTAGACAAAAGATTTCTGCCGCCCATAAAAAACGGTTTGAAAACCCTGAAGAAAGGGCCAAAATAGGATTAATAAATAAAGGCAAAAAAGCTTCAGAAGAAACTAAAGCCAAAATATCTCGTGCTATGAAAATACGTCGCCATAGCGAGGAAACAAAAAAAATAATGAAAGAATCCGCCAAAAAGCGTGGCATTTCTTATGAAACACGGTTAAAAATTAATGCTGCTAGGACTGGCATGAAACGCCCACCTATTACGGAAGAAGCACGGCAAAACATGCGCAAGGCAGCTAAACTACGCGAAGAAAAGAAACGACTCCAACGGCAGGAGGCGTAAATGGGTTACGCTTCCAAAGTCGGTCGTGCAAGAGTATCATCTAAAAGCCCGCAAGCTTTAGCGATCTGTGATCGTTGCGGCTTCACCTATAACCATGTCGATCTTGCTTGGCAGTTCGACTGGGGTGGCGCGTCTTTGATTAACAAGCGCATTCTTGTGTGCCGTCCATGCAATGATATTCCACAGAATCAGCTTCGCGCTATCGTTCTTCCTGCTGATCCGGTTCCTATTATGAATCCGCGCACGGAGAACTTTGCCGATGCGGAAACGACCAATGTAACCATATCCGCGCCAACGGTTTATGATCCAATTACTGGTCTGCCTATTCCTCCAACGACAAATATTGTCACGGAAACAAATACGAATGTAACGACGCAAGTTATTGGCCGCCCAACTGGGCTTACTCAAAATGCCATCATGCCTTTATTTGAAGGCGTGTCTTATGGCGTTACATTAAATCCGTTATCGGTTTCGTCCCAGTCCGGAACAAGCACTATTACTGTAACCTTTAGTTCTGCGCATGGATTGTCAACAAACGCACAAATAGCCGTGCAAGGTTTGTCCAATAATGCTGCCGATGGTATTTATAGTGTTACAGTAACGAATCCAATGATCTTCACCTATCAAGTAAATAGTGCTATACCAGTAAGCAGCTTATTGCAGGGTACGACTTTAATGGTCACGGCTCTTGTAGGCTTGCCGTATGATTATGCGCAAATACCACTTACTGGGGCTTAGAAATGGCGAATACCACTATTACCAACTTAACCCCTGTAGTTACGCTAAGTGGTAATGCGGAGCTTATGATTGTTCAGTCTGGCACATCGTATAGTGCCACGGCTCAGCAGATTGCCAATCTAAATGCAGCGGCAGGTACGGTAACATCGATTACTGCTGTTTCCCCTCTTTACGGTGGGACGATTACTGCTGCCGGATCAATCGGTCTTACCCAAAACAGCATCGACAACACCTATCTTTCCACTATGGCTGCTAATAGCCTTAAGGGGAACAATACGGGTAGCGTTGCGGCTGTTCAAGACTTAACCGTTGCCCAAACAATGACCATGTTGGGTGCCGCCCCTTTAAACTCCCCTGTTTTTACGGGAACGCCACAAGCGCCAACTCCTTCGCTGTCCGATAACAGCACTCAGCTTGCAACTACCGCGTTTGTGAAAAGCCAAGGGTACGGTTCCGGCATCACGTCCATCACGGCTGGTACGGGTCTTTCTGGCGGGACCATTACAACTTCCGGCACGATTGCTATTGGGAATACTGGTGTTACTTCTGGAAATTATGGCTCCGCAACAACGGTTCCTGTCATTTCCGTTAATGCTCAAGGCCAAATTACATCCGCTTCAAGCGTTGCAATAGCCATCACTCCCAGCCAAATTTCCGGCCTTGGGACTATGGCAACTCAAAATGCTAATGCGGTTGCGATTACTGGCGGCACTATTAATCAGACTATCGTCGGTGGCACAACCCCTGCTGCTGCCACGTTTACTGCATTAACTGCTACAGGAACGACCAATCTTAGCGCCATTGCTACGGGTAATTGGCAAGCTACCCCAATAGCTGTCAACTATGGCGGAACAGGCGCGACATCCGCGATTGATGCTCGCACAAATTTGGCAGCAGCAAAGTCGGGCAATAACAGCGATATTAATAGCCTTTCGGGGTTGACCACACCATTGTCCGAAATTCAAGGTGGCACGGGCTACAACTCTTACACCACGGGTGACATTCTATATGCCTCGTCATCCACTACTTTGGCTCGTTTAAGCGATGTTGCTACCGGAAACGCCCTTATTTCGGGTGGTGTTGGCGTTGCTCCCACATGGGGTAAAATTGGTCTTACAACCCACGTTAGCGGAACTTTGCCGGTTGCAAATGGCGGCACCGGCGCAATAACTTTGACCGGCTATCTAGTTGGCAATGGGACAGGTGCGTTTACCGCTGTTTCAACAATCCCTAATGCCGGATTAACCAATTCATCCATTACAATCGGTTCAACATCAATTTCTCTTGGTAGCTCAACAAGCACCTTAGCGGGATTGACCTCCGTTACAGTAACGCAAGACCCTACATCTGCTTTGCAGCTTTCAACCAAGCAGTATGTAGATAACACAGTTTCAACGGTTTCTAATACTACATATCATACTGCTGCTGGTTATGCGACGACCGCCGATCTTGGCACGGTAACGTATAACAACGGCACTGGTGGTGTCGGCGCTACGTTGACAAACGCCGGTACTCAGGCTGCCTTGACCATTGACGGCTATACTTTTACCAGCACCGACGTTTCGAATGCTACTCGTGTTTTGGTTAAAAACGAAACCTCTGCTGCCTACAATGGTATTTACGTTGTAACAAATCAGGGTTCGGGTTCAACGAACTGGGTGCTTACCCGTTCAACGGACTTCAATGCTACGGGTTCTGGCCCCAACTACATTGAAACAGGCGCTGCTGCATACGTCAGTAATGGTTCAACAAACGGCGCAACTTCTTGGACAATGACGACCACGGGAACCATTACGGTTGGTTCTACGGCATTAATTTGGTCGCAGATTTCATCTTCTGGCAATATTCAGGTTTCTTCTCCTATTACCAAAACGGGTAATACGATTGGCCTTGGAACAGTTGGCGTCGCAAACGGTGGAACTGGTTTAGCGACATTGACGGCTTATGGCCTTTTGTATGCCGCCAGTACATCTTCTGTTGGACAAATTTCGCCCTCCACAACGGGGTACGCCCTTCTTTCAACCGGCGCATCGTCTGCTCCGGCGTTTGGTCAAGTTTCTTTGACTGCTGGCGTCACTGGTGCGCTTCCAGTAGCCAATGGCGGCACTGGTACAGCAACTGCGTTTACCATCGGTTCAATGGTATTTGCCGGGGCTTCTGGTGTGTACACTCAAAATAACAGTAAGCTGTTTTGGGATAATACGAACTTCCGCCTTGGTTTAAACACCGCTTCGCCAAATTCTACTTTGACGGTGGTATCCAACAGCCAATCGACTACGCCACCATCAAATTCAACCCTTCCAGCGGGTACGGATTTGTACATTATGGGTGCAAACTCGTCGAATACCCGCGTTACCCAAGACGCTTACGGTACGGGTTCGTATGGTGTTTATACCGCACGTTCTGCGCGTGGTACGGCGGCTGTCCCTACCGCGTCGCAAGCTGGCGATACCTTATCGCAGTTTACTGGCCGTGGTTATGGCGCGACTGGCTTCGCGACGGTTTCAAACGGTTACTTTTCTATCTCCGCCGCTGAAAACTTTACCGATACAGCGCAGGGCGCTTATGCATCGGTATTCACCTCGGCAACGGGCAATAACTCACCGACAGAAGCCTTCCGGTTTGGCCCAGCGGGTCAATTGGGTATTGGCGGCGCTACTTATGGTACGTCAGGTCAGTTCTTCCTTTCTGGTGGCGCATCTGCTGCTCCGACATGGACTACCGTAACGCTTGCTACCCTTGGCGGCGTTGTTCCTGTGGCTTCTGGCGGCACAAACCTTACTTCGTATACGACCGGCGATATCCTTTACGCATCTGCTTCTACAACGATTGCATCGCTTGCAGACGTTGCTACGGGGTCTGTGTTGGTATCGGGTGGCGTTGGTGTAGCACCATCGTATTCGTCCTCCCCTACGCTTACGACATCGCTAACAACACCATTGCACATTGGCGGCACGACTGCATCTTCTACGCTGACTTTGGAATCCACGTCTGGCGTGGGTACATCAGATAGCATCATCTTCAAGACTGGTAGCCAATCAACGGCTATGACGATTAGCACGGCGCAAAACGTCGTGATCGGCGCTGCCACGCCAGCGGCTGGACAAACCTTGCATCTTTCCAAAAACATGACGGGGGCCGTAACTACATATGGTATTTTAAATAACGGAACTATCCAATCTGACTCAAACAGTTCTGTTTATGGAAATCTTACCCAATTACCTACGCAAGCGACATCATTTACCCTCACCAATTTGATTAGCTATGCTGCGGCGTTAGGTACGGTTGGTATTGGTTCTCAAATCACTAACTTATATGGTTACCAAGCCACGCCAACTTTGATTGGCGCTACTAATAATTACGCATTTTATTCCAATATTCCGTCCGTAACGACTGGAACAATCAATAACGTATCCGCTGACGGGACAACTGCAACTATCACGACATCTGCCGCACATGGATATGGCACAGGTCAATCTGTCATTGTTGCGGCAGTAACAAACACATCCTTAAATGGAACGTTTACCATTACGTCTGTTCCATCGACAACCACATTCACATATCTTGTGGCTGCAACCGTTTCGTCTCAGGCCGATACGGGCAGCACTTATGTCAATACGGGGCGGTATAATTTTTACGCCGCTGGAACTGCTCCAAATTTATTTGCTGGTAACCTTACGGTTAATAATTCGGCAAATACTGGTGGCGCTGCGCTTACAGGAACTTCACCAATTTCGTTAAGGGCTGCGGCTTCAACATATACAGATATTGTATCTGCAACTGGAACACAGGCTCTTGCTGCAAATGTTATTTTTGGTGGCCCAGTAATTGCTGCGAGAAATACAGGCGTTGTATTTACTACAGCGGCAAATCTTTATATCAATGCGGCTCCAGTTCCCGGCACAAATGTCACCTTCACCAACGCATATGCTTTGTATGTGTCGTCTGGAGCGTCTTATTTTGGCGGAACATTAACGGCGGCATCTACCGTTACAATGTCACCCGCCAACGCATCTGTAACCATTTCTCCAACAGGAACTGGAACGGTTACGATCAATCCAGCAACTGCTGGCACGATCAATAATATGTCAATTGGCGCAACAACGGCTTCTACGGGTGCTTTCACAACTCTTTCCGCATCTAGCACGGTATCTGGTACGGGTTTCAGCACCTATCTTGCCTCACCTCCTGCTATCGGCGGCACAACTGCGGCTGCGGGTTCATTTACTACATTATCGGCATCCAGTACCGTATCAGGAGCTGGATTTAGCACATACTTAGCTTCTCCTCCTGCAATCGGCGGGACTACTGCTGCGGCTGGTACATTTACGGCGGTCGTAGCTAACGAATCAATTGCAGGGTCGTTAAGTCAAGGAGCCTTTGCTTACGGTACACTGCCATACAGTGACGTTGATATTTTTGCATCCTACCAAGCAAACGTAAATTCTTACTCCCAGATAATTTTGCATAACACCAGCAGCGGCACAGCGGCTTCGACGGACTTTATTGTTGGGAATAACAACACAACGTCTACAACCTATTACGGCGATTTCGGCATGAACTCGTCGGGATTTTCGGGAACAGGTTCGCTCAACGCTGCCAACGCGGTATTTTTGTCGGCCACAAGCGGCGATCTTGTTATCGGTACGACCACCTCAAATGCCATTCATTTTGTGGTTAATAATGGCGCAACAGATGCAATGTCGATTTCGACCGCTGGTGTAGTAACGCTTGGAACGGCTTTGGCAGTGGGATCGGGCGGTTCTGGTGCAACCACTCTTACCGGCGTTCTTAAAGGTAATGGAACCAGTGCTTTCACGGCGGCTACGGCTGGCACTGACTATGTTTCCCCCGGCACTGCTACGACATTTACGGCTACCCAGACGTTTAACGGGTCATCCTCTGTTTTGGCGGCAGTCCTAACCAATGCTGCTGAAACAACCACGGTATCTGCTACGGCAGCAACGGGTACGATCAACTTCTACACGTCCTCGCAGTCAGTGCTGTATTATACCACGTCGGCATCAGCTAACTGGACGTTAAACGTTGCTCATTCAGCGGGTACATCGCTGAATACAGCGTTGTCTACCGGCCAGACGATTACCATTGCATTCATGGTTACGAACGGTGCTACGGCCTACTATCAATCATCCTTTACGATTGATGGCACGGCGGTCACGCCTAAGTGGCAGGGCGGTACGGCTCCATCAGCAGGTGATGCCAGCGCGGTGGATATTTACACTTATACAATCGTGAAGACAGGCAGTGCTGCGTATACTGTGTTTGCATCCGTAACCAAGTTCGCCTGAGGTTGATATGCCAACAATTATCACCCGTGGGACAATGGACGCCAAGGCTTACGGCTTTGGCACGACTACGGCTAACCCAAACACTTACACAATTAATAACTCGCTGCGGTTTCGCAAGTCGGCAACTGCCTACTTAAACCGCACATTCGGTACACCTACATCCTCCACCATTTACACATGGTCTGGGTGGGTCAAGCGTGGAATTTTTAACGCGGTTCAAACTTTGTTTGCTACTGGGACAAATACTAACTTTGAATTTAGCACCAATGATCAGCTTATTGTAACCCTATCAGGGGCTGCTTTAACAACTACGCCTGTATTCCGTGATTTTTCATCATGGTATCACGTTATGTATGTTCAAAATGGTAGTTCGCAAACTATCTATGTAAATGGAATTTCGGCTGTTACAGGGTCTAATCCTAACACCACATTTAATACTGCCGCCGCACATCAAATTGGGCAAGGAAATTCAACCAACTATTTTGATGGGGAATTGGCGGAAGTTAACTTCATTGATGGTCAAGCATTAACGCCTTCTAGTTTTGGCGCTTATGACACAAATGGCATTTGGCAGCCTGTACAATACACGGGTTCATATGGAAACAATGGGTTTTACCTTAATTTTGGCAATACGACCAGCACGACCACGCTTGGATACGATACTTCCGGTAATAGCAATAACTGGACAACGAATAACATTAGTTTAACGGCTGGTGTGACCTATGACGCTCTGATTGATACCCCAAGCGTGGTTAGTGCAACGGTTTCTAATTATTGCACATTGAATCCCCTCACTTATGGATCAGTCGCGCCAATAGACGGGAATTTAACGCTTGCACAATCAACCACCACTCAAACAGGCGTTTTAGGAACTGTTCAAATTCCTACGACCGGTAAGTTTTATTGGGAAGCAACGGTATCTACTACTACAGCAGCTAACAATGCAGTTTCATGGGGCGTTGCCACTTCCGTAGCCAGCCTAACCTCGTCTCCTCAAACAACAACTGGTACGTATGCGGCATATGTTAATGCTACTAAATTACTTGTAACAAATGGGTCCGGCGGTGCGACGGGGACGGTCGCTATCGCGGCGGGTTCA
>Ga0208257_1000111_pt1 | contig 27991 bp, 21 predicted proteins | sample CryBogCBH10Sep07_FD_184610 | JGI IMG/M metagenome (GOLD analysis project Ga0208257, IMG submission 184610) | Freshwater microbial communities from Crystal Bog, Wisconsin, USA - CBH10Sep07 (SPAdes) | ecosystem: Environmental > Aquatic > Freshwater > Lake | place: Crystal Bog, Wisconsin, USA... | reverse complement strand
TACACTAACCCAAGTATTAGAGTTGTCTGAATCTGGGCCGCCCTTGTCACCAATATAAACTTTAAGTTTACCTGAACGTGTTGGGTCTACGTTATCTTTAACGATTGCTAGTACAGGTACATTGCGAGGATTCGCACCGCCTGCATCTGGTTTAGTTGCTTTTGTCGAACCTTTGGCTCTGATTATGTCTTCTGCCATATTATGGTCCTCCTGGTCCTAAGTTAGGCGGGGCATTGCCTCCGTCATCGTCTGCTACTACTCCTGGGCCTGGTACTGTAGTTACGCTACCATCACTTCTTCTTATTGTTGCTCCGCCACCGGTTACTGTTGTACCACCTGTAACTGTAGTAGTTGTTGTGTTTGTATCAGTTGTTATCACATTAGGATCACGTGAGTTACTACCTGTAGTTGATGACTGTGTTGTAGGTTGATCTGGTGCTTGAACATTACTTGTAAGCAATGTTGCAGGGGCCGCTTGATTAGATGGATTGTCTTGTACCAATCCAGTAGATGATGTAGTACTTCCACCTGCACCAGGATTGGGGCCTGCGGCTCCTTGTCCTTGACTTGGTGTTTGTGGTGTTGCTGGATTTTCTCTTCCTGATTCGTTTTGTGGTGTTGCCGCATCAGGGAATTGATTTAATGTTAGATGCAAATGCTGTTTAAATGCACCGTTACTAAACGAACTGTCAATCGTAATTACTTGATAACTAAGTCCTTGAACAATTTGAGCGATATTGGGTGGATAAGGCCAAAATTGAATTGACTCATTGATGTTCAATATGCCTGCACCCATTGAAGAAATAGTACCGTTAGAGTTTTGCACTTGTCCTTCATTCCAAGTATAGTCTACTGCTTCCTTAAAATCAATTTCAATAAAAACTTGTCCACCATTGGCATTAATAGTAAAGCCATCTTGTCCATAGAATTTACTATATACACCATTAAGAGTTTCATTACTACTAGTTACTAGGTAATCAGGATCACCTAATATTTCTAAATCGGCTTCTACTACAGAACTAGAATCATACAAACTGTTTAAGTAGTTATTTTGTGCTTCAAAACCTGGACCCAATTTACCTAATGTAGATTGTCCTGTTCTTTTATCTGCTGTTTTTGCACCGCCCTGTGGAGCCGCCCCTGCATTACCAGAACCTGTAGTACCGCTACTTGGATTAGTTCCGCCGTTGGTACTTTGTGTATTAGTATCGGCATTGGCATCTTGAACTGCTTGATAGTACAAGCAATTAAAAGTTTGAGAATAACTCAAAATTTCTGAATTTTGTCCAGTATACCAATACTTGTATCTTTTTACAGGGCCATAATATGGTACTGCTGGATTTGCGTACACGCTGTTAGTAATTGGAGTTTGATATTCAGTAATAATGTATGAGATATCAAATGACCAGTCATTGATTACACTATCCCAACTAATACCATTGATAGAAGGTTGACAGTTGAACCAAGAGATAGGATCTTTTGATGTACCATCAATTTGATCAGGCGTGTCTTTCTTTGGATCACTTTCAATGTTTGTGGTATATAAAAGTTTTAATGCATCTGTTAAGTATGAACTTGATTTAACAACGTCTTCAACTGCTTGTGGAATAGGCGTATCAGCATTCCATGTCAATGTTCTAGCATTAGTTTTTGGAATTGCTTTAACTTCTGTTGCGGCATTAGATTCTGTTGTTGACTTTGCTCCACTACCAGGCCATTTATATTTGTCTTGGTCAGCAGGGTTTACTAGTTTAGCACGTGCAATGCGTGAGGTTGCTGAACCATCACCAATTTCATCTTCTTCAGTTCCATATGGCGTATATAAGAATGAGTAACTATTTGCTACACCTATCTTTTTTGCATCTAGCAATTGTTTTTGATTGTCATTTAAAATTTTAGCAAGTTGATTTAATGCATCACCTACTGTGCCTGATGTTACACTAGTGTCGTGATTGATCATACCTCTTTTAACACTTGCACCTGCTAAGATTGTAGTTTCAGCCGCAGTAATATCATATATAACTGCTTTACCATCTATCTTAAATGTCATTGCTGTAAAATTGATATCATAGTATTTTGTAAACAAACCACCTGATTCACCTGATGCACCAGCATTTGGATCTAAAATACCATTACCAAACTGCTCGTTGCCTGTTAATATGTTGCCAAATTGATCATAACCAAAAAATCTTATACCAATGATAAAAAATTGTTTAGTAGGATCGTCAGAAGGATTTTGTCCTGATGTGTTTGATGTTTTAGCAATTTGTTGTGCGGCATATTTTAAATTTTTAACAAATGAAAAGCCATATGGTTCAATAACTTGAAATGTCATTTCAGTAACGTTGACATTTGTTCCGCTGTCTTTTGTAGACATTGCATTGGTAATTTTTAAATTATCAATACCATAATCAAATTTAAATCCAGGTGCACGTTGTACTTGTGATGTGTTGTTAATACCACCGTTTTGAGCAACTAAGTAAATACCTGGAAAATTAATGTTTTGTCTTCCTGAATTTGCGAATAACATATATGCTTCAGGTGTTACCATATACAAACTTAATTGATATGTGTAACTTGCATATTCACCTAAAGGATTTTGTAATCTTCTACCTGGCAAATCATCATTTGGATTGTAACCTTGCCCATTGACCAATGCTGTGCCACTTGCAGTATTATTGTTACTAGGCGCTGATCCATTGGTAGGATCAGTTGATTCATCTCCACTGTCATCGTCTCCTGAAGAATCACCTAAATCATTCTCATCATCTGTTTGACTTTCGTTTGAATTTGGATCAGCCGGCGGTTGATTTGGAGGCGGTGCTGCCGCTGCCGCTGTAGCCTGTGCCTTTACACTATCCGCAGTATCAGTTAGTGCTCCTGCATAGTTTAAGGGCGGGACTCCTCCCCCAGTAACCGGATCCTTTAGTTGTCCACTTAGTGCAAATAGTACTGTATTATTAACAACACCTGATGGACTTTGAACAGTAGTAGCAGTTTGACCGTCAGGTGTTGTTACAGAATACGTGGTTGTGTTGGTGTCAGTATTCAGTGTTGTAGAAACCGTATAGCCACCAGAATTGGTTTTTGTATTGGTATACTGTGCCACTTTAGATTCCTAAAACAGTTTGAAGTGTTGACAATTTTGGCACGTATATTCCTAAACCTTGTACAAAATTAAAATAAGGATCTTCTCCCAATCGATTGGGATTTCTTTCTGCGAATACCCACCATAACTTACTATCGCCATACAAGTCGTAGGCTAATAGATCAGGTCTATATTCATATACTGCTGTAATAATAAAATAAACATCTTGTGGATATTTAGGAATTGGTCTATAGTTTATTACATCTAAAAATTTATTGTTTACAACATTTGTTGTATTATATGGACTTGTCTTTGGATATAGTATTTGATTTGACATTACCAAAATCCTCCTACGCCGTTTTGTTGCGCTCTTGTTAAGTTTCCGGTAGCATATTCAGCCAAACTAAAATTATTAGATACTTGATTTCTGCTAACAAGAGGTACGCAACTGATTGATAATTGTATTTTTGTTGGTACATATGTTGGGGCTTTTGGTGCCCCTGCTACTTGGAACCCAGGTGGGGGTCTAGTACCACCTGGTTGTATTTGAGTACCTAATCTACCGTTTTGACTAGTGCCTTGTGAAGGTACACTTATTTGCTGACCCGCAATTGCACTTGTTGTATATGCTTGAATATAGTCTACGTCAGCAGGTAAACTATAAGTAAAGCCTGTGATTGCTAATGGTTGTCCGTCAAATTGAAATGCACCAAAGCCATATAAGAATGCTACTGGGGGTGGTGTGCCTGGCTTAGGATATTCATCCTGACCATAAAACATTTTAGTCATTGATCTAAAGAAGTGAATTACAGCCATTAAGTAATTTGCTTCATAAGTATCTTGTGCAGTAAATTCACCTGTAATAGTAACCTGTTCTACTGAACTGCCTGTATATTGATATACTTTATAGTTACTATGAATAATATTTGCTACGTCATAACTTGCCTGATATGCAACACTAATACTTGGAGTATAAGGAAAAATTACACCATCTGTGGCTGCAAGTGGGGCAAGTATTCCTGGATTAGGTGCATTATACAAATACTTACTACCTGGCGCAAGTGCTATTGCTACTCTCCAGTCTGCAAGTTTTCCAGATGCGTTTGCCGCATCTTGTGCTGTTGCTGATTCTTGTGCTTTTGAGGTTGCACCTTGTAACCCAATAGAACTACCTTGTGAACTTGGGGCATTACTATTTTGTACTGTAGCAGTTGTTCCTGCTTGAGCATCTTGTGCGTCTTGTTGTTGTTGAACTGCTGGATCAGTATTTGGGTCTACAGTTTCCGGTGCGCTTGCTCCTGTAGCAGGAGTTTGTGTATCCAAATTGTCTTGTGCTGTGATAGCCGCATCTTCAAGTGCCGACGGATTATTGGCTTGACAAGCAAGAGCGGCAATGTCGGCAGAGTCTGTTGGGCTATATACTTGTCCTGTTGCGGTATCTGTAATTGATGATCCGTCTGGTGCAATTTCTAAATCACTAAAAGTTCCACTTTGTGATAGATAAAATTGAAAGCCACTAGGGAAAGAAATTGAAACATCTGGATTTGTTGGGTCAGATGTTTGTTGAACAATAACAGTAAGTCCGCAAGTCGTAGTTGATGCACCTGTTGATCCCTCAGGAACTGTTTCGGCTGTTGGGCTAATAGTTGCGGTTGGACTTGAGTTTTCTATAGTCGGTTGAGTAGCAGTAGAAGTTGTGTTAGGGGATGCTACTGCTAAATTTTCTTCTGCATATTTTTGAATTTGAAATAGATTAGGTACAATATCTTGTCCGTTTTCAAGATCATTTGGGTCAGTAGATGTTAATACTGTATTCCCTTTATAAGTCAACCTAAAAGTTTCAGGGGGAGGTATTGTTTGCAAGCCAGAACCAACGTCAACTAATTCATCTCCCGTGTAGGGTCCTGCACTACTGCCGTTGGCTAAATTAATAGTATACTGAATACCGTTTGAACCGGTTGTGGCTGTTACATTTACTCCACCACCAATGTCTGCTTGTATAGTTGATGCCATATTTTCCCTACTTAAAAATCAGATAAATAACACGTTGCTTGTATTTATCGCTCAAAAATGTCCTAAAATTTACCCTTTATTGTTGCTTTTGCGCAACAACGGGTGTACTATTACGTTATAACAACTATAAGGAAAACTATGTCTATAACACCAAAAAAGCCTGTCAATTATCTTAATAATAAAGATATTCTAAAAGAAATTCACGAAAGCAAGAACTCATATTGCTACTTTACTAAGAAGGAATATCATAGATACGATATAATCATTGATAAGCCCGATGAAAGTTTAGAAAATAGTCTTGCATTAATATTTAAACCTGAAAACATTCAACAAGCAAAAGAAACTAGGGCCGCAAGACTTTCTATTGAATTAGGGGAAAAGATCGACCCAGCAACTATTCTTGATACAGATTTAGTATTTCGTGTAATGACTTGGGATCATATTCCCGTAGCCCAAAAACAACCCCGCAAAACTGTTAAAAAGAAAACTGCAAAAGATATTTTGGTATTTGATGATGAAGAAGGCGAATCAGATATTTTTGCCGATTTAGAAGACACAACTACCAAAGGCGAAGTTGATGACATGGTTCATGTCAAGGTTAACTTTCCCCCATTCCAACACTATATGATTGAAGAAGATGCCCCTAAGTGTGTTGGCAAAAGTCACTGGGTCAATGGAATCAAGAATGGTCATTTCTCTAAGGACCATGGCCAAATCACAAACAAACTAGCACGTATGTACATTATGTTGTGTGAAAAGTATGCTATGAAGTTTAACTGGCGTGGCTACACATACAATGATGAAATGCGCAATAGTGCAATTCTACAATTAACTTACGTTGGATTGCGTTTTAATGAAGCAAAGTCAGCCAATCCATTCGCATATTACACGGCTGCTATTACAAATAGTTTCTGTCGTGTACTCAATACCGAAAAACGTAACCAAAACATTCGTGATGACATTCTAGAAATGAATGGGCTTAACCCAAGTTATAGCCGTCAAATGTCTGGCATGAAAATGCAGATGGAAGATTAAGGTAACCTAAACAGTTGAATTACACAAAGTTAGGCAGTATACTATTGCTATGACAAATTTATTTAAAAAAGCGGCAGTATTTACGGATATTCACTTTGGATTAAAGAGCAATAGTCTACAACACAATCAGGATTGTACTGAGTTTGTAGACTGGTTTATATCCAAAGCCAAAGAAGAAGGGTGTGAAACTTGTTTTTTCTTGGGTGATTACAATCACCACAGGGCAAGTATTAACATGCATACCCTTCAGTTTGGTCTAAGGGCGTTGGAAAAACTCAACGATAACTTTGATCAGGTATATTTTATCCCAGGCAATCACGATTTATACTATCGTGACCGTCGTGACATTCACAGCGTTGAATGGGCTAAACACTTACCCAACGTAACAATTGTCAACGACTGGTTTAATGAGGGCGACTGTGTTATTGCTCCTTGGTTAGTTGGTGAAGACTATAAACGACTTCCCAAACTAAGTGGCAAGTATTTGTTTAGTCACTTAGAACTGCCGCACTTTTTTATGAATGCCATGATTGAAATGCCTGATCATGGTGAACTTAATGCAGACCATGTACAGGGCTTTGACCGTGTATTCAGTGGGCATTTTCATAAACGTCAAGCACGTAAAAACATTTGGTATATTGGTAACGCATTCCCACATAACTATGCTGACGCAGGCGATGATGCACGTGGTATGATGGTACTTGAATGGGGCGAAGACCCAGTGTTTCATAGTTGGCCCAATCAACCATTGTTTCGTGTCTATAAACTAAGCGAAGTACTAGATAACCCTGAGGGCTTGCTTTTGCCTCGTTCAAGTGTTAGAGTACATCTTGACTTAGAAATTAGTTATGAAGAAGCCAATTTCTTACGTGAAAAATTTATACCTGAACATAATTTGAGGGAAATGGCATTGATACCAATTAAGATGGATCAAGTTACGCAAGACTTAGCGCCCGGTGACTTAAAGTTTGAAAGTGTTGATCAAATTATTGTTGACCAAATCACTAATATTGAAAGTGATTTCTTTGATAAGAAGTTGTTATTGGAAATTTACAACAACCTATGAGTATAGCACCGCGTGAATATAGGGATTTAGAATCTCTTATAAAAATTAACAAACATTTGGGTATTGCATTAAATGAAATAACAAAAGTGCATCCTTATATTGGTAGTTTAAGAGAACAGAGAACACTTATTAGCGCCAAATTAAAAATAGAAGGAATAATTGAAAGAACATTAAAGGCTGAAAATTTAGCCAAAAAAGATTTTTTCAGAACACTAAAACGATGATTATACTAAAAAATATTACATTACGCAATTTTTTATCAATTGGTGCAGTAACGCAAGCCGTTAACTTTGATAGTAAGGAACTAACACTTATTCTAGGTGAAAACTTAGACTTAGGTGGTGATGGCGCACGTAACGGTACAGGTAAGACAACTCTTATTCAAGGGTTGAGTTATGTGTTGTTTGGAACTCCAATCAATAACATTCGTAAAGATAATTTAATTAATCGTACCAATGGTAAGGGTATGATGGTTACATTAGAATTTAGTGCCAATGGTATTGAATATAAGATTGAACGTGGTCGTAAGCCAAACGTTCTTAAATTCTATGTGAATAGTGACTTGCAACAAACGCAAGATGATGCCCAAGGTGAAAACAAAGAAACGCAAATTCAAATTGAAAATGCAATTGGTATGACTTTGGATATGTTCAAGCAGATTATTGCATTGAACACATACAGCGAACCTTTTCTTTCATTGAAAGCAAACGATCAAAAGAATGTTATTGAGCAATTACTTGGTATTACATTACTAAGCGAAAAGGCTGAAATCATCAAGGATAAAATCAGACAAAACAAAGATGCTATCCAACAAGAAGAATTCAATATCAAGGCTATTGAAGAAGCCAACAAGCGTGTACAAGAACAAATTGAAAGCACAAAGCGTAGACAAAAACTTTGGCAGAATAAGCACGATGAAGATTTAACTAAGTTGGCATTAGCATATGATGACTTGACTAAGATTGATATTGTTGCTGAATTACAAGCACACAAAGATTTGGCTGTATACAATGAAAAAAGTAAACGCATTGATGAGTTAAAGAAACTTATGGTTCGTAGTGAAAGCGATGAATCCAAAGAAACTAAAATTATTCTTAAACTTAAAAAAGAAATTGATGATTTAAAAAATCACACGTGTTATGCCTGTGGACAAGAGTTCCATGACGCAAAACATGAAAGTGTGTTGGCTGATAAGGAAAAAACACTACAAGAAGCCGGAATGAATGCAATTGCAGCCAATACCCAATATTTAGAAAATAGTGAAATTTTAAATTCACTAGGTGAATTGGGTCGGGCGCCCAAGACACATTATGATACTGAGGCTGAGGCAATCAAGCATAGCAGTCAGATTGCAAACATTCTCAATCAAATTGAAAATAAAAGCAATGAAACTGATCCATATGGTGAACAAATTATTGAAATGGAGAATCAAGCACTACAAACAGTTAGTTTTGATACTATCAATAAACTAACCAACTATGGTGATCACTTGAAGTTCTTGCTTGATATGTTGTCTAACAAAGATAGTTTTGTTCGTAAAAAGATTATTGATCAAAATTTAAGTTACTTGAACGCACGTTTGACACATTATCTTGACAAAATTGGTTTACCACATACCGTTGTGTTTAAAAACGATTTAAATGTTGAGATTACTGAGTTTGGTCGTGAGTTAGACTTTGACAATCTAAGTCGAGGTGAACGTAACAGATTGATTCTTGGTTTATCATTTGCATTCCGTGATGTGTGGGAAAACTTATACTTCCCAATCAACACACTATTCATTGACGAATTGATTGATAGTGGTCTTGATACCAGCGGTGTTGAAAATGCTATGGCTATCTTGAAGGACATGTCACGTAGGCGCAACAAGAGCATTTGGTTAGTCAGTCACCGAGAAGAACTAGCAGGTCGTGTTCCTAGCGTACTAAAAGTTGTTAAGGAAAACGGCTTCACTAGTTACAGTACAGCGACCGACATAGAATAAAAATTATACCACAGCATAGCAAGGCGATAAATTATAGTATGACATCCCCACAAAAAGCAAAAGGTTCTTCATTTGAGAGAGAAGTTGCCGTATTCTTATCAAAGACATACGGCGAGAGTTTCATCAGGGCTCCAGGCTCTGGTGCATACATTGGTGGGAAAAACCAATCACGTACTGAAATCTTACATGAAGGACAAATTCGCAGTTTCAAGGGGGATATCGTACCCGGGCAGAGTTTCCCGAAATTTAATGCCGAATGTAAAAGTTATGCTGACTTTCCTTTCCATCAAGTACTAGCAGGTTCGTGTAAACAACTTGATAGTTGGTTGGAACAACTTATGTCTGTAGAGGATCCGGGCGATCTAAACATACTTTTTATGAAATTCAATCGTAAGGGTAAGTTTGTCGCAGTTCAGACTAAGTATACATGGATCACCGACAATTTTATATATTATACATCTCCATTAGGGGATTGGATACTAATAGAATTTAATCACTTTTTCAATCTTAACAAAGACCTTCTTAAAACCTATTCCGGCACCCCAACTCAAATAACTCCCATCACCGACACCAAGTCTGCTAACATTTTAAGTATTGCAGTTTAATTTTCTCACACAATTTGTTTGGTCGGGGACCTCGACCCTCCTTGAGGAAGCGTGAAATATCGCCAACGGATCTGGAGCAAGCGCAGACAATTTATTGTCTGTGGAATACCGATAGGGCTCTCGTTAGGTTAAGCGAACCCTAGATGAGTTTGTACTTACTTTGTCTTGATAGTACAAAACATGCGTTGCCGAAGACATGTGACAACATGTGCTTCACTACAGTCCCGTTAAACTTTATAGGGCAACCGGTAGCAATTAACAGCATAACAGGCTAGTTAGTTGGGGAATAGACAACATGGATGATAGGGCATGGCAATGTACCTTTTGTTTTGGTAGTGCTGAATAGCACTACCATGGCTTCAAAGCGGCAATATAGACCTAAAGAAAATAATTTAAAAAAACTATACCGAATGAGCGTAGCGAATGAGGTATAAGTTGTCCGTAAGGACAACTCTTAATAAGAACTTGTATGATTAGAAGAATGGCAGTCCGGACTTCTTAGTTGTTTCTAAGTTCTTATCTATTAATTCGTTGAGGTTCTTGCGTTCTTGTTCGCTAAGGTTTAGTGCGTCTTCATAGGATAGACCACCGCGCATATACCATGCCATGGACATTGCGTTCTTTTTAATGCCCACAACATCTTCTTCATATTGGTCTATCAGCTTCTTGATACCCTCGGGGCTAGTGTATAGAAGCCTTAACCGAAAAAATCAGAAGCGTTTAATGTGAATTCTTGCTTGTATTCGTGATTACACTTGATACATCTGATATCAATTGGCTTCATTTGTGTAGCCATTTTTAGTTCTGCGTTGTAATCTCGTACTTGAATATAGATGTTTCTATCACAATTTTGTAAGAAATCTAAAATAAACTCAGGTTCTTCAACTCTAGTACCTGGAGTCTGTACATAGGTAATTGCTTTGCTCAATAGTTGCATAGTCAATTCAGTAATCTTTTTCAATGCTTGATTACTTGCGGCTTCTTTATCCGGGCCATCTGGCATAGAATTAATGCCTTGGAACATCTTTTGAATTTCAAATTGTGAAAGTGCAGCCTCGTTCATTTCTTTGTATGTCAAAGGACGGAACTTGAAAGAAAGATCGCTGATTTTAAGTTCTTTAGTATAATCACCAGCAACTAATGTGCTAAGTAAACCTACAAGATTTACCCCATAAGTGCTTTCTTCTTGGCAACTTGGGCATGTAGATTCAATTGATAAACCATCACCACCGGCTGCGGCTTTAATACCAATAAGCAATGCATCTAAGTCATTGCTACTAATACGCCATGGGTCTTTAATGTTAGGAACACAACTCTTCATTAATTCTGCAACTGCTACACCATTAAACAATGCGTCAGGGGTTCTGGCAGTGATTTCGTCAATCGCTGTCATTGGGTAGATGGGCAATTCTCCATTTTCAGGCATATCAATAACGTCTGGAGTATAGTCTTTGCCACCGCTAGGTAACTTAAGATATACTGCAGGTCTTCTGAAATACTGCTTGAGTGGGTTTTGGTTCATTGGTTGTTCCTCATAAATTTATGGATTTTATTTAATACTAAATACATGTGTATTTAGTGGGCAAAAACCTGGATATATAAAAACTTGGAACTATAATGGCTGACTCAATTGACCCAGAAATTTTAAGACAGATTAACGAAAATCTAGCCGCAATGTCTGAAATGATAGGCAGAACCAACTCCACTATGGGGGATTTTGCCAAAAACATAAACAGCATGGGTGGGGCAGCCAAACAGTATACTGACGCAACTAATTCACATACTACTGCTCAAAAAAATGCGACACCAGTAGCAAAAGCATTGGCAGATGCAGAAAAAGAAGCACAACAAGAAATAGATGATTTTAACAAAAGCCTTAAAGCAGCCGGCGGCAGTGCGGTTATGGCTTTGGGATCGTTTGGTGATGCGTTACTAAGTGGTCAAAAAGGGTTTGCAAAATATAATAGTGCTATTGGTTCGGTAGGCGATGCGGCATTAGAACTTGGTAAAAACTTTGGTATTGCAGGAACAGCAGCCGGCGCACTAGCCAAAGCCTTTACAATGGTCACACAGGCTGTTACAAAACAGTTAGATGATCAAATAGGTTTTAGAGATAGTTTATCAAAATCAGGCGCGGCTTTAGGTCAAAGTGTAGACAAACTTGCAGGTTTAGGAAGAGCCGCAGGTTATTCTTCTGCTGACTTAGAAAAATTAGTTAAACCATTACAAACAGTAGGTAAAAATCTAGTTGCTTTAGGTGGCACGGCAGGCGAAGGTGCATCAAAATTCTTAGAAGTAGCCAATGCCGGTAGTGACGTAAGAAAAGAATTTAGAAATTTGGGTATGTCCTATGAGGAACTTACTCAAAATCAAGCAGACTATCTAGCACAACAACAACTATCAGTTATTGCACTAAAAAGCGAAACTATTGGTCGTGAAACATTAAAGAATGCATCATTAGAATACACAGAAAACTTAGTAAAACTAAGTGCATTAACTGGTAAAAATGCTGACCAATTAAAACAAGAACAGTTAGTTAATCAACAAAAATTTGAAGAAGTATTAAAAGAACGTCAAGAAAATGTAAAGATTGCTAAACTTAGAAAAGAAGGCAGAGATAAAGAAGCTGATGATGTTCTAGCACAACAACAGGCTAGAAAAGCGTTAATTAATCGTGTTACTGCTGAACAAGGCGAAGCCGCAGGTGCGGCCGTTGGTCAAGCAGCCAGAACAGGCACAATTAATAAGGAAACTGCAAAGTACTTTACGCAAACAGGCATGAATGCCAAAGATTTGCAAAATCAAATACAAGGCACAAGAGCAACATATGATGCTCAAGGTAAACTTGATTTAGTAAATGCTGAACGCCAAGGTGAAGCCTATGGTAAGGCTGCTTCTAATAAAATTGGAGAAGCAACAGACAAGCAGGCAACTGCATTAGGTGACACGATAGGTATTGCAGGTGAAGGTGCCGCAAAAAATCTATTAATTGGAAACAAAGAAGGTTTACAATCAGGGCAAGCACAAGCAGGAATGACTGCGGAAGAACGTGATGCCCAACGTGCAAAAATAGACCGAGACACTGAACTTGCTAAACAAGGTAAAGACGCACAAGGCAGAGAAGATGCTAAATCACAAGCCGCGGCTAATTTACAAGAAAGAGAAATTAAAGCACGAATTGCTACTGATGATTTAATCAACAAAGCAAGCCAGCACTTGACATTATTGACTGTTGCTATGGGAGCATTAACTGTTGCTGTAGTAGGTTTAACCGCAGTAATGGCTAAAAACCAACTAACTTCATTGTTAGAAGGTAAAGGATTATTTGGTAAAAGCGGTGGAGTATTAGACAAGATTACTAAACCTTTAGGTGGTCAAGGTGGTAATATATTAAAGACTGCTGAAGGTCTTGAAGGTGCCGCAGGCGCAGCCGAAGGGGCAACAGGTGTTGCAGGTGCGGCTGAAGGTGCGGCAGGCGTTGCAGGTGCGGCTGAAGGTGCGGCAGGCGTTGCAGGAGCAGCCGAAGGAGCCGCAGGTGCAGGAGCAGCCGCAGCTGGTGGTGGACTATTAGCAGCCGGCGGATTAGCCGCAGGTGGTTTAGCAGTTGGATATCTAGGAAACAAAGCGGCAGACAAACTAAAAGAATCTGGTCATGAAAAAGCAGGCGCTGGGGTATCAGTAGGTTCTGATGCAACTGCCGGTGCATTAACGGGTGCGGCTATTGGTAGTATTGTACCAGGGGTAGGTACAGCAATTGGCGCAGGCGTGGGCGGTATAATTGGCGCTGGATATGGTTTATATAAGAATTGGGACACTATTGGTGGTAAAGATGACAAAGGTCCTAAAGAAAAAGATATCCAAGATAAAACTAAAGAAGTAGATAGTACTAAAGCACTAGCAAAACAGTTAACTGAATTCCAACAGATTGACCTAAATAAAGAAAAGATACAAAATAACTCAGATTCTATTGTTGCTTTCAGTAAAGCAATGGGAGAAGCATCAGCCGCAAATCCAGGTGTATTAAGTGGAATTTCAGATTCACTTACAGGTTTCTTTGGTGGAACAAAATTCCCATATACTGAATTTGAAAAATTCTCTAATTTAAATGTCAAAGATCCTAAACGTGTTAAAGACCTTTCTGATGCGTTTGTTGCGTTTAGTACAGCAATGTCGCATTATAAAGGTGGACCAAATGCAGGAACACTATCAAGTATCATATCAAGTTCTGCCTACAAATTCTTTAAAGAAGATCCGCCTACGAAAAAGTTTGAAGAATTTGGCAAACTAGACATTAATCCTGAAAAAACAACAAAAAATTCACAAGCATTTGTTAATTTTGCAAATGCTATGGGAAGTTACAAAGGTGGACCAGGAGCATTTACTGCACTTAGTTCATTAGTTGGTGCAGGTTTAACTAAACTGTTTGGTGGTGACGGACCTGTTGCGGCATTTGAAAAATTTGCTAAAATGGATTTTGGTACTAAAGCAGAATCAAATTCAGACGCATTCTACAAATATGCTCAATCAATGGGAATCTTATCAAGTTCTGGCAGTGGCGGTGGAGGCGGCGGCGGAGCCGCTGGTGCTGCCGGAGGCGGTGGAGGAGGCGGAGGCGGCGGCGGAGCCGCAGACGCAGGTGGTGCAGCCGCAGGAGGCGGTGGAGGAGCCGGCGGAGCCAATGCAGGCACTGGAGGCACAGCAGGTGGCGGAGCAGGATCAGGACCTGCCGACACAGGAGGCAGCGGCTCATCAGAAAGATTTACAAATACTGCACCTGGTGAAGGTGGAGGTAGAAGTGGACGTGGTGCAGCCGCGGCAGGTGGTAGTGGTGGAGGTGATATCTCTAATGCAATGTTTACTATAGGTAAACCTAAACCTGCTTTCTTAGATGTCATGAAAACTGCTAAAAATACAGGTGATCCTCACCCAGAAATTACTGCATCACAGTGGGCCCTTGAATCAGGCTGGGGCAAACACATGTCTGGTAAAAATAATCCTTTTGGTCAAAAAGCCAAAAAGAGAAATGGACAGCCTATAGAGCCAGCAACACTACGTAGAACTAGAGAAGTAATTAACGGAAAAGACATTTATATTAATGATTATTTCAAAGATTTTCCTAGTATAGATGATGCTATTGGTGATCACGTAGTAAAATGGACTAAGAGAAAAACTACCCCTGGTTCATCTCCTGTTGAAGCCGCACAAGCAATCAAATCAGCAGGATATGCCACAGACCCTAACTATGTAAGATCACTTTCAGGTATTGTTGCTAGTAACGGTATTGATCCTAAAACACCTTTAAAAGCAAAAGCAGGTGGCATGTTTAATGGGCCCTCAACAGGTTATCCAATGGAACTGCACGGCAGTGAATTGGTTGCCCCGTTAGATCCTCAGTCTATATTAATGAAATTGGCAAAAGAGCCAGCAAAACCAGAAGCAATATCTAATGCAACAAAAGATCCTTTAATGGGTTTGAGTAAAGCATTCCCTGATTTAATTCACACAATGTCAACAAAATTAGACAAAGTAATTAGTGTTTTGGAAAATAGCCATAAAACTAATGAAAAGATATTGAAACATACTAAGGTTTAACACTAAATACTAACATGGCATATAAAAAGAAATTCTTAAATAAGAGTGGTCTCTCAAGCCCGATTGCCGGTGGCAATAGTAACACCGGTGCTTGGAACGGCAGTCCTGGACAAAATGGTTCAGAGACAGGTGGCTGGAACAGCACAGAGTTTGGCTATAAGAACTATATGTCTAGACTTCCAGAAGTCTACACAGGTCACCCAAATAGAATTGAACGTTATAATCAATATGAAATGATGGACGTTGATGCTGAAATTAATGCTTGTTTAGATATCTTAGCAGAATTCAGTACACAAAGAAACGAACACAACAAGACCCCTTTTGAAGTAGAATTTAAAGACGATCCTACTCCCCACGAAGTAGAACTAATTACAAAGCAATTACAACAATGGTGTAAACTAAACGAATTTGATGTTCGTATGTTTAAAGTATTCCGTAACGTTGTTAAATATGGCGATCAAGTATTTGTTCGTGACCCAGAAAACTTTAAGTTATATTGGGTTGATATGGTTAAAGTTATTAAAGTTATTGTTAACGAAAGTGAAGGTAAACAACCTGAACAGTACGTTATTAAAGACATTAACATTAACTTACAAAACTTGAGCGTAGCACAAAAGACAAACACAGACTTTGCAGCCAACCCAGCAACAGGGTTAGGTGGTTCAGGTGGTGGTACAAACACACCTTACACAGTTCCTGCAATGCCATATAACACCAGTGGTTCAAGATTTACATTGGGACAAAGCGAGTCAGCCGTAGATGCTAAACATGTAGTGCATCTAAGTTTGACGGAGGGTCTGGATCGCTTTTGGCCCTTTGGTCAAAGTATTTTAGAAAACATCTTTAAAGTTTATAAACAAAAAGAATTGCTTGAAGATGCTGTTCTTATCTATCGTGTACAACGTGCTCCTGAACGTAGAATGTTTAAGATTGACGTTGGTAATATGCCAAGTCATATGGCTATGGCATTCGTAGATAGAATTAAGAATGAAATTCACCAAAGACGCATTCCAAGTCTTTATGGTGGCACTAGTATTGTTGACGCAACATACAATCCATTAAGTATGAACGAAGACTACTTCTTCCCTGTTACAGCAGAAGGTCGTGGTTCAAGCGTAGAAGTATTACCCGGTGGTCAAAATCTTGGTGAAATTGATGACTTGAAATACTTTAATAACAGATTAGCACGTGGTCTACGTGTTCCGAGTAGTTATTTGCCAACAGGTCCAGACGACAATACAACTCCATTAAGTGATGGTCGTGTTGGCACAGCAATGATTCAAGAGTTTCGTTTCAATCAGTACTGCGAACGTTTGCAGAACTATATTTGTTTGAAACTAGATCAAGAATTTAAATTATTCTTGCGTTGGAGAGGATTTAATATTGATACCGGTTTATTCAGTATTAAGTTTAATCCACCGCAAAACTTTGCAGCATATCGTCAAAGTGAATTAGACAATGCACGTGTTAGTGTGTTTAGCACAATGGAAGCATTTCCTTATGTAAGTAAACGTTTTGCAATGGAACGATTCTTAGGATTAACCGAAGAAGAAATCAAACGCAACGAAAAACTTTGGGAAGAAGAGAACAAGAAAGAAGTTACAAATGAACCTCAAGGTTCTGACTTACGTAACGTTGGTATTAGTTCTGGTGACTTTGAATCAGATGATCAAACAGCAGAAGACATCGAAAACGCAGACCAAGAAGCAGAACAAGGACCTGAAACTGCAGGACCTGTTGCAGGTGGTGACGTAGCAAGCGCACCAAGTGCAATGCAAGCAGGAGCAGGTGGAGCCGCACCAATGGGTGGCGGTGGATTCGCATAATAGATAAATAAGAATATGAAACTATTCGAGATGTTTGACCCCCCAATCCTTGGCTATCAGGATACCAATTCTGATAACAGTAGACCTGTGTGGAAATCATCAAGAAAAACCAAACTTACTTTAAAGCAAATCCGTAAATTAAGACGTATGTTAGACGTTAGAAACTACGAAAAACAAGTGCATTTAAAGAAAGTTCGTGAGCAATATGGTGCAAAGCCTGAGCAAGAAACCGGCGCCCCGTCAGCCTAAGTTAGTATATTCTAACTAAAAACGCAAAAAATACGTCTTAATTGACGGTTTTCCTGATCACGTACTAAATAACTTTACAAAGCCATTTCTATCAGGAGAACTTACAATGGATAACAAGAAATTCGAAACACTTATCAATCTCATTATCAATGAGAATGAAGAACAAGCCCGTGAACTTTTCCACGAAATCGTAGTTGAAAAGTCACGTGAAATCTATGAATCACTCATGGATGAAGAAAATATGGAAGAAGGCATGGGCGGTCAAGTAGGCGGACTACTTGATGAGATCAATGCTGAAGAAGAAGGTGTCACAGAAGAAGACGAATCAGACATTGAATTTGATGACGATGCAGAAGAAGAAGGTGATGAATTAACTCATGACCTAGAAGCAGATCATGACGAAGGTGAGCATGAAGAGCATGAAGAAATCGAAGATGCAGTCATCAGAATCGAAGACAAACTAGACCAATTAATGGCAGAGTTTGAAGAAATCATGGCAGGTGACGAAGGTCACGAAGACATGGGCGGCGAAGAAATGGACGACATGGGCGGCGAAGAAATGGACGACATGGGCGGCGAAGAAATGAGCGACATGGACGAAAGCGTTATGGAAAACGTCAATCTTCAGAAAGTTTCTGTAACTCATGGCGATGATGGCGTTAACAAAAAGAGTCCAACTACTTTCAATTCAGGCAAAGCAGGCATGGACAGCAAGCCAGTAAATTTTGTTGGTAAAGATGAAGCAGTACCAACAAGTCCTAAAAAGCCAAGTGATTACTTAACTAAAGGTGAAGGTAATCTTCCAGGAGCAGGCAACTTTAAGAATGTTCCAGGAAAGAACAACGCAAACTTAGGCAAAACACCCGCTCCTGTTAAGAAGGACGGAGCAACTGGTACTAAGAGCCCAGTAGCGAAATAAGGAACTGAGAAACAATGGCTTTGTATCTCAAAGAACATTTAACATTCGACCGCGCACAAATGGTGGTCGAAAGTGTTAAAGGTGCAAACGATAGTAAGAACCTTTACATGAAAGGTATCTTCATTCAGGGCGGGGTTAAAAACGCAAATGAGCGTGTTTACCCCGTGTCTGAAATCGAGAATGCAGTCAATACTCTCAACGAACAAATTACAGGTGGCTACTCCGTTTTAGGTGAAGTAGATCACCCAGATGACCTCAAAATCAATTTAGACCGTGTATCTCATATGATTGAAAGTATGTGGATGGACGGTCCCAATGGTTTTGGGAAACTAAAGATTCTACCAACTCCAATGGGTCAGTTAATAACTACAATGTTGGAAAGTGGTGTGAAACTCGGCGTATCTAGTAGAGGTAGCGGTAACGTTAACGATATGGATGGCAGAGTGAGTGATTTTGAAATAATCACAGTGGATATTGTTGCACAGCCTAGCGCACCCAATGCGTATCCTAAAGCAATTTATGAAAGTCTTCAAAATATGAAGTATGGACATAAAGTTTTAGAAATTGCAAAAGACGCTAGAGGCGACAAAAAAGTGCAGAAGTTCTTAAAGGACGAAGTAACTCGTCTGATTAAAGAACTCAAAATTTAAAAGGGGATAAGAGCATGTTTGATGCTATCAAACCATTACTAGAAAGTGGCCTTATCAATGAAGAGATTGGTACCGAGTTAAACAAGGTATGGGAATCTAAGTTGATGGAAGCCAAGGATCAGGTTCGTGCAGAACTACGTGATGAGTTCGCACAAAAATATGAACACGACCGACTAGTTATGGTAGAAGCCCTAGATAAGATGGTAACTGAAGGTCTATCTACTGAAATCATTGAATTTCAGTCAGAAAGACAAGCAATGAACGAAGACCGCGTAAAAGCAAAAATCAAGTTAGAAGAACAAGCAACAAAATTCAATGAATTCATGGTTACAAAATTAGCCGAAGAAATCAAAGAATTACGTGCTGATCGTAAACTTCAAAATGAAAATCAACAAAAACTTGAGAAATTTGTTACACATGCATTAGCACGTGAAATCAAAGAATTTGCTGTAGACAGACAACAAGTTGTTGAAGCAAAGGTTAAGTTAGTTGCTGAAGGTCGTAAACAATTAGAAGCATTGAAAGCAAAGTTTGTTGCTGAAAGTGCTAAGAAAGTAAGCGGCGCAGTTGCAACACATCTTAAGGGTGAACTATCACAACTTAAGGAAGACATCAAATCTGCTAGAGAAAATAACTTTGGACGTAAGTTGTTCGAAGCATTTGCAAGCGAATTCAGCGTAACTCACTTAAATGAGAAGGCTGAAACACGTAAGTTAATGACTCAACTTGCTGAAAAGGATAAGAAACTAGCGGAATCTGCTAATGTTATTGCAAAAGCAAGCAAATTAGTAGAAAACAAGGAACGTGAAATTCGCATTATTAAAGAATCAACTCAACGTGAAAAGGAGATGGGAGAACTTCTATCTACTCTAAACGAAGAGAAGGCTCAAGTAATGAGAAGTTTACTTGAAAGCGTTCAGACACCAAAATTGAAGAACGCATTCGATAAGTATTTACCAGCAGTTCTCAATACAGGTTCAGAGAAAACAGCACCTAAAAAGGCTATGATCAATGAAAGTGTTATTGCAGAAGTAACTGGTAATAAATCTGCCACGAAACATCAAGAAGTTGAAGTCGAAGACCGTGATAACGTAATCGACATTAAGCGTCTGGCAGGGCTTTAATTAAAGACATAGTTTAGGAGAAAATAAAAATGTCAAAAGTATTATTAGAAAGCCGTTGGGACGAGACCAAAGATGCCCTGTTAGAAGGCTTAAAAGGCACTCGCCGCTCAACAATGAGTGTTATCTTAGAAAACACTAAAAAGCAACTACTTGCTGAAAGTTCAGCAGGTACAACAACTGCAGGTAATATCGCAACTCTTAACCGCGTAATTCTACCGGTTATCCGTCGTGTTATGCCAACAGTTATTGCAAACGAATTAGTTGGCGTTCAGCCAATGACTGGTCCAGTTGGACAGATTCACACTCTACGTGTTCGTTATGCGCAATCATTACAAGACAACTCAGCCGCACAAACTAGCGTTCAAGCTGGTCAAGAAGCGTTGAGCCCATTCTTGATTGCTCAGGCTTACTCACGTAGCAGAAGTGATGCTACTTCTTCAAATTACTACACAGGTGCTGATACAGCAACTCTAGAAGGTAATGGCGGTAAGCAAATCTCTGTACAAATCTTGAGACAGGCTGTTGAAGCAAAGTCACGTAAGTTACAAGCAAGATGGACTTTCGAGGCTGCGCAAGATGCTCAGTCACAGCATGGTATTGACGTAGAAGCAGAAATTATGGCTGCTCTTGCTCAAGAAATTACTGCTGAAATCGACCAAGAAATCTTGTTGTCATTGGCAACATTGGCATCAACAGAATATACATACAACCAAGCAACTGTATCAGGTACTGCTACATACGTTGGTGACGAACACGCAGCTCTTGCTGTTCTTATCAACCGTGTTGCTAACTTGATTGCACAACGCACTCGTCGTGGTGCTGGTAACTGGTGTGTTGTATCTCCGGCTTCATTGACTGTATTACAGTCTGCAACAACATCAGCATTTGCTCGTACAACAGAAGGTACATTCGAAGCACCTACAAACACTAAGTTTGTTGGTACATTGAACGGTGCTATGCGTGTATTCGTAAACAGCTATGCTCCAGATACACAACCTGTATTGGTTGGTTACAAAGGTTCATCAGAGACTGATGCGGCAGCTTTCTATTGCCCATACATTCCATTGATGTCTTCTGGTGTTGTATTAGATCCATCAACATTCGAACCAGTAGTGTCATTTATGACTCGTTATGGTTACATTGAATTAACAAATACTGCGTCATCATTCGGTAACGCGGCTGACTATGTTGGTGAAATCGCTGTTCAAAACTTAACATTCCAATAAGCAAAAATCTTCTCGGGATGGGAAGTGAGAAAAGGCTCTTCGGAGCCTTTTCTTTTGGCTTAAATACTATATGATACTCATCCTTTATACTTTATTAGTTACACACATCACTATAGTATGTGTTACATTATTTCTTCACAGAGGTCAGGCTCATAGAGCAATTGAATTTAATCCCATATTAAGTCACTTCATGCGTTTTTGGCTATGGCTAACAACAGGCATGGTCACAAAACAGTGGGTGGCAATTCATAGAAAACATCATAGATTTTCAGACAAGCAAGGAGATCCTCATAGTCCACATGTGTATGGTATATGGACTGTATTAACACAAGGTGCTTTATTATACAGTCGTAGTGCTAAAGATACTGAATTAGTCAGAGTATATGGCAAAGGAACCCCTGACGATTGGCTAGAGCGTAACCTATATAGTAAATATAATTTCCTAGGAATTACTTTGGTATTAGTTTTAAATTTACTTTGTTTTTCCTACTGGGGATTATTGATTTGGGCTGTGCAAATGATTTGGATTCCGTTTTGGGCTGCCGGCGTTATCAATGGGTTAGGACATTATATGGGATATCGTAACGGTGAAACTAAAGATCATAGTCGTAATTTAAGTCCATGGGGTATTATTATTGGTGGAGAAGAGTTACATAATAATCATCATTTAAGTCCAGCAAGTTGTAAACTAAGTAAACGTTGGTTTGAATTTGATATAGGTTATGCTTGGCTTAAATTTTTTGTCTTATTAAGGTTAGCCAAAATAAATACTTTATGAAAATAATGTTATCCCCGCAAATAGTTTTTAATCCAGACGTTAAAGGGATATGTATTGATATAACAAGATTTGGGGAAAAGCCAATTGGATACCCAACTGATCATTCTTACATCAGTAAAGAAATAATTAGAATATTTAAACAACATCAAGAATCAATTAAAGATGCTTATCTAATAATTGATTCTGCTAATGAATGGTGGGATCCAAATCCATATATTAAAAGCATTATAGAATCTGGATTAATTGATAAAGAAAAAATTCGTGTTCGTGCCGGGGCAAAACACGACACACTTGTGCCTACAGAAATAATTTATACTAGATTGTGTAATCAAAGGGATTGGTATGATCTTTTACAAAAAGAAAATATAGACTGGAAAAATATAAACGTAGATCAATATTTTTTATCACTTGCAAGAATACCTAAAATACCTAGGGCAAGAATGATGAAATTATTACTGGATCATATCCCTCATCATCTTAAATGCAGTTTTGGTATAATAAATGATACTGCATTTGGAAATAGTATTGTGCAAATTGAGACAACACGTAGGAATTATGAAAATTGTAGGGCATTAATGCACCCACATGATATTCCAATTATCATAGATAAACACGAAACCGATACTATAGAATCTACTATACATCCCCCTAACTATGAAATGTACACGTGTTTGTGCAATTTAATTATGGAAACAACAATAGATCATATGTTTATTACAGAAAAAACATATAAAGCATTTGCTTGGCATCAGATACCAATATGGTGGGCTGGAGTAGGTACTGTTGATGAAATAAGAAAATTAGGATTTGACACGTTTGATGACTTAATGTATGGACACGAATATGATATTGAAAAACACCCTAATGTAAGAATGCATAAAATTCTTAAAACAGTTAAAAAATTTATTAATGATAATCCTGACATAAACTTATTGCGACAGTCTATATGGTCTAGACTTGAAGCAAATAACAAAAGATTATCTGAAATTGTAGAAAATGACAAACTAACGTATGATAATTGGGATTCAGTAAGATTGAATCTTTAATAAATTATCTAACCAAATATCTATTTCTTTGGCCATGTTGTTCATAGATTTTCTACTATAATTTCTTATTCCTAAAACATCACTAAGTCCTGTAGCATTGATAACATGACTGTCATTTAAATCAGTCTCCTCAGGTATATGTATAATGGTAACACTATTACTGTTATTATGTGCTATCCATGCATTATATAAAAATTGATATTTTATATCTTGAGAAAATTTTGCAGACAATGCAGGAATAAAAACTAATAATTTCTTATCAGATTCTTGTACTTTTTTAATAAAATTATTGATGACGTTATTAAAATATTCTTGTGTTTTGTCGTCTTCTAAATTCCAATATTCATCATGGTTAAAGATGAATTCTGTAAATCCCATAAAAATAATTAATTTTGGGAAATTGTCAATACTTATTAAATTGTGGTACAATTTATCTGTACGAAACAAATCGTCTTCATACCAAACTTCAGATTTTATATTATGATTATGTTTACTATATGTTTTAAAAACAGGTCCAAGACAGTTGGCTAATAATATTGCACTTTCAGTATTCTTTTCAACAATGTTTTCTTGTTTTCTTATAAAATTTTCAACATCTTTGTAAGGGTGTAATTTAATATAATCGGTGTCAATTGTTTCATCAATTCTACTATCTATATTAACTAATTTAAGAAATTTTTGTTTTATAAGTTTAAAACAAAAACTTTCAATATTCATGTTCATTACTCTACAACTAAACACAAAATTCTTTATGGTATAATTTTCAAAATGATATCTAGTATAGACAGAAATATATCCTACCAATCCATAATATCCATATTTGTCCCATACAAATACAGCAAAACTTTTAATAGTATTGCGAACTATATATTCATTAGCAGGTGACTGTATAATTGTAAACCCGTTACGGTAAGTGTCATAGTTTGTGTGTGCAGATGGGTCAAACCTAGTACGGGTATAATTTAATTGATTAGACCTATTAACCAATTCTTCAATTCTGTCATAATATTCTAAGCATTCAAGGTCTTCTGCTATAGCAATATTGATGTTTGAATCTTTTAAAAAATCATAATTGTTATAATAGTTTTGTTTTTCTAAGTGTTTTGTTTCTAGTATTTTATATTGTTTGGTTCTGCTTTCCCCATTAGGAATTGCAATAGAGTTGATCAATTCTATGGGGTCATTATAAGTTGTTATTTTAGGACAATAAAACTTAACTTCATTAAGATTGAATATGTTATCATCTACGTAAACAACATCGACCTCTCTAAGTTGACAATTACTAATTATCTCCTGTACTCGTTGTCCTTTTGGTTTAAAATTAAGACTGGGAAAAACAAACAAGTCCCAAATATTATATTCCTCTAGTTTTTTTGTTACTGCTAGTAATGTGTTATTAGAACACAATGAATGCACGATCCCTGATTTTTCTGTGTTTTTTATGAAATTTAAAATTTCGGAATCCATGGTAGTATCACCCCCTTCGGTAATACTACCCTTCCAAAAAACCCCATCGATATCCCAAATTATCAATTTAGTCATATTAACTAATTATGATATCAGCATCAACAGTAACATTCATAATTGATTTTTTTCCAGTACGTTGATTTTTTCTATGCAATCTACTACAGTTTGCGCACAATGTCAATAGATTCTTTTTAGTTTTATTCTTTTTGTTTTCGTCTTTGAATATTAAATCCATTTGGCATTTATCTAGGGCTTCAAATCCACATTGATCACATTTTAATTTTTTATGTTGTAAGTGTTTGAATCTGGGATTGTATATTGACTTAGCGCACTCTACACAATAACGATGCCATTTTTGAAAACCATGTTTGCTTTTTCCATTAGGCTTTGCTAACGAAAATTTACAATTTAAACAAATAGGTCTAGGTGGCTGTCTAGTAATCATGTTGTATTTATCAAAATAAAGCACTCCTAGGTTCTTCAATCTACGGTATATAAAATGGGAAACTGATAAATACTACATTAGATAATGGGAATTTATAATGGCAGCAGAACTCTTTAATTCATTGGCTGGCTTTTCAGTAGGCATCCCACCTGTACCTGTTACAGATGCTAATGGCAATATTGTTACTAACGTTTTTACCTCAGGAAACGTAACTGCTGCCAACATATACGCAAATGCATATAAATGGGCTAATGGTCAAGTATTTACCGGCACTGCCGGTGGTAACAACACTCAACTACAATTTAACAACAATGGTTCGTTTGCAGGTATTCCCAACGTAACATGGGATGGTAGCAATCTATCGTTGGGTAGTATTACTAACGTTAAAATCTTAGGTGGTGTTGACGGTTATGTACTACAAACAGATGGCACTGGTAACCTAGCGTGGACAGCACAAACAGGTGGCGGAGGCAATGGATCTCCTGGTGGCAGTAACTTACAAGTTCAGTTCAATAATGCTGGATTATTTGGAGGATCACCAAACTTTGTATTCAATTCTAGTACAAATGCATTAAATGTTTTAAATTTAAATACTACTGGTACTGCAAACTTAGGAGATGTAGCAAACGTTACTATTTTAGGTGGTAGTCCCAATTATGTACTACAAACAGATGGTACAGGAAATCTATCTTGGGTATTGGGTGGAGGTGGTAGCGGTGGCGAACCAGGTGGTAGCAACACATCTATTCAGTTTAATAGCAATGGATCATTTGGTGGTACTTCTAACTTAACTTTTAACAGTGTTACAAACACATTAAACTTAAACGGTAATGCAAACATTCTACAAAACTTAGAAGTTTTGGGAAACATTAACGTATCAGACAACATCTATGCAAGCAATATTTCACTTAATAGAAGTTTAACTACTACTAATGCTACTATTAGCACTAATCTAGTACTTAACCCCTCAGCAGTATTCAATGCATATGGCAATGTTAACACAGCAAGTTCACCAAACGTAAATTTAGGTTCATTAAGTAACATTCATATTAGTGGTGGTTCAGATGGATATGTACTATCTACAGACGGCTTAGGTAATCTAAGTTGGTCAGTTGGAGGCGGCGGTGGCGGTAACGGATCACCTGGTGGTGCAAACACTCAAATTCAGTTCAATAACGCTGGATCATTTGGGGCAAGTCCATATTTAACATTTAATAGTGCAACAAACACAATGACTGTTGCAGGTAATTTAGTAGCAAACGTTATCACTATTGGATCAGGTGCATATCAATTCTCAACATCTAATGTTTACTTTGCGACTTCTATTACAACAGCGAACACACCTTTATTGAGTTTCCCTGCTAACTCAATTTCAGGTTTAGACTTTGTGATTATCGGAACTGATAACACGGCAGGAAATAGGCAAATCAGTAAAATTACAGCAGTATTCTATGATACTACTGTAAATTACACAGAATTTAACACGATTAACGTAAACGGTCCAGTTGGAAATTACGTAGTATCTTATGTGCCAGGTAACATCATTACACCACCGCAAGCGATACTTTCTGTAGTTCCATTGACAAATCATATGACGGTTTATAAGATCCAAATAACGGCGTATCAGGCATGATAACGATAAATACAATATAAAACAAGGGTGAACTCAAATGGCATTAAAAGCACTTAATTCAGTAGGCGGATTCTCAGTAGGAGAAGTACCAGCAAATGTGATATTGGCGAACAGCGATATCTTTACTAATAATATTACTGTAAATTCTTTTGCGAATTTGGGTAACGTTGGTAACATTTATATTGGTGGTGGTAACTCGGGTGCAGTACTTAGTACTGACGGATTAGGTAATCTTAATTGGTCGTCAAGCCCCGGTGTTACTGAAATTCAAAATGGTAATAGTAACGTAACTATTCCTACTGCCAATGGTAACATTTATATTAATGCTAATAATGGTACAGACTATCAATGGGTATTTGACACATCAGGCATATTAACATTAGCAAACAACGCAGGGAATGCTCAAATAGCATCACTTGCAGGTTCTAATATTGATATCTACACAGGTGGCAGTGGTTCACAATATAGTGAAATTTACATGGTTGACAATGGCAATATCTATGTCAACACACAGGGCGCAACACATAGTTGGATTTTTGATAGTACTGGTAACTTAATTGTACCGGCAAGTAGTTATATTAAACCAGTAACCGGTAGTCTAAATCTAACTGACGCTTCTGGCAATAGTTATATTGACATTGATACAAACAACATCTACTTCTATACTGATTATGAAGGTAGTGAGTATGAATGGAATCTTGACAGTACAGGTAATACTACATTCCCTGCAATTGGTACAGCAAATCTTGGTAACTTAGTAACTGCTAATTATGGTAACTTTGCCAATGATGTAACAATCACAGGCAATGCCAATGTAACTGGCAATGTGTCAGCAAGTAATTTCTCAACATCAGGCAGCGGTGGTAATATCAGCGGTGCTAATGTTATATTCGCAAACAGTTTCACAAGCAACGGCGGTACCGTTGACTTTAATACAAACAACGCAAACGTACAATTAGGTTCAAATGCTAATGTACATATCTATGGCGGTAACAGTGGTCAGATTCTACAAACAGACGGCACTGGTAACTTAAGTTGGGTTAGTACAGGTACACAAAGTGAAATCTTTAATGGCAATAGTAACGTAACTATTCCAACACAAGACGGTAACGTTTACATTAATGCTAATAGCGGTACAGATCAACAATGGGTATTTGACACAAACGGTTTATTAACATTAGCAACTCCTACCGGCGGTTATTCACAAATAACATCAAATTCAGGGTCTAATATTGACATCTATAC
>Ga0208257_1000110_pt1 | contig 28163 bp, 41 predicted proteins | sample CryBogCBH10Sep07_FD_184610 | JGI IMG/M metagenome (GOLD analysis project Ga0208257, IMG submission 184610) | Freshwater microbial communities from Crystal Bog, Wisconsin, USA - CBH10Sep07 (SPAdes) | ecosystem: Environmental > Aquatic > Freshwater > Lake | place: Crystal Bog, Wisconsin, USA... | reverse complement strand
GTCATATCTTTTCCACAGGGCGGCATCCCGGAAGAATTTGCCTTATCTAAATATATAGACTATAATACACAATTTGAGAAGGCCTTCCTTGACCCTCTTAAAATCATCCTAGATAGTATTGGGTGGAAGGCCGAGAAGGTCTCAAGTTTAGAGGATTTCTTTTCATGAGCAAACAAATTAAAAAAATTGTTATTGTAGGTGGAGGTTCTGCTGGATGGATGACCGCCTCTACTTTTATTGCTAGATTACCCGGCCGAGACATAACCTTAATAGAAAGTCCTAACATTCCTACTGTTGGTGTTGGAGAATCAACTTTAGGTTTCATTAATGAATGGATAAGATTGCTAGGAATTAAAGACCAAGAATTTATGAAACATTGTGATGCTTCATACAAACTTTCTATTAGATTTACCGACTTCTATAGAAAAGGTGCAGGTTCATTTCATTACCCTTTTGGTGGTATAAATTTAGACGGTAATCATTCGGATAAAAATGATTGGTACTTTAAAAAAATGTTTTTTCCGGAAACACCTGTTAGTGATTATGCCGATTGCATTTATCCTATTATGTCTTTGGTGAATCAGAATAAAATTTCTGACAAAAGAGATATAGTTCCTGGTTATAGTATAGAAAATGATTGTGCTTATCACTTTGATGCATCTAAATTCGGACAATGGTTAAAAGATAATTATTCTATCCCAAAAGGTGTAAAGCATATATCAGCGGAGGTTAAAGACATTCACACAGACGAAGATGGTATTAAAAAACTCATATTAGATAGTGGTGAAGAGATTACTGCTGATTTATTTGTTGATTGTACCGGTTTTCGTTCTGTTTTGTATAGTAAAATGGATGTGCCTTTTATTTCGATGGCCGATATGCTACCAAATAATTCTGCTTGGGCTACACAAGTACCATATACTGATAAAAAAAACCAGTTGGTTGGTTATACTGATGGTCATGCTATTGATAATGGTTGGGTATGGAACATTCCATTATGGAGTCGTATAGGTACAGGTTATGTTTTTTCTGACAAATATATTGATGATGATGGTGCTCTTAATGAATTTAAAGAACACCTCAAACAAAAAAACTTATATAATGAAAATTTACAATTCAAAAAGTTAAAATTTCGTGTTGGTATTTACAAAAAACTTTGGTATAAAAATGTTGTTCCAATTGGACTTTCCGCAGGATTTATTGAACCATTAGAAAGCAATGGACTTTTTAGTGTTCATATGTTTTTATCAAAATTGATTAGAGTGTTAGACAGAGTTCCAGAAGCATATGTTAGTCAAATTGATAAAGATGGATACACCTACGAATGTAGGAATATATTCAAAAATTTTTGTGAGTTTGTAGCATTACATTATGCTCTTTCACACAGAGATGATACAAAATACTGGAGAGATGTTGGTTCAAGAGAATATACACAAGATTTTTACGATGTGAGTAAAACGCATAATAGTGCTTTTTTAAATACTACTAGTTCAAGATATAATAATTTTTATTGTGATAATGGAGGAATAAACTGCATAGCCACTGGTTTAAACTTTTTTGCAACAGATGCAAATGCTCTTGATCAATATGATTATAATGAACAATCTAAGAAAGATTGGTTATGGGCAGCCCACAAGTTAACTCAAAAAAGAGACCTATGGGTCAAGCTTGTGAAAGATGAACCTTATTTGTATGATTACCTAAAGGAGAAAATCTACAATGAGTAAAAAAGACAAACACCACAAACATTCCCCTGCCCGTTTGTATGAGTTTACGCCTGATACTACTATAGATACCAATAACATTATAGAGTTGGCCAACATTGTAAGAGTTGGTATTGGCGGTCATCTATTAGAGAAGTTATCACCAGAGTTACAGAAATACTTTAAAGAAGTTGCCTAACGAGATTGTTAGGTACATTATAAGGAGAAACTTATGTCCGATATTTTTAATCAGTTGTTGGCTGAGACCGACAACGAATACGCTGGTATTGTCGATGATGGCGTAGCAGCAGGTGATGTGTCAGGATTTATTGGCACAGGTAGTTATGTTATGAATGCCTTGCTATCAGGTTCCATCTATGGCGGCCTTCCACAAAACAAAGTCACAGCATTAGCAGGCGAACCATCAGTTGGTAAGACCTTCTATGCTCTCAACATTGTAAAGCAGTTCCTCGAAGACAACAAAGATGGTTTCGTATTTTACTTTGAGTCCGAGTCCGCCATCTCTAAGCAGTTCATCACCGACCGTGGTATTGATGCTAAACGAGTTGGCATTGTTCCTGTTGCCACTGTTCAAGAGTTCCGCACACAGGCGGTAAAGATCCTAGACAAGTATCTTGAAGGCAAGGAGAAACCACCGATGGTTTTCGTCCTTGATAGTCTTGGTAATCTTTCAACCGATAAAGAGATGGCAGACATTGCCGATGGTAAAGATACCCGTGACATGACCCGTGCCCAATTGGTGCGTGGTGCTTTCCGTGTTCTTACATTGAAACTAGGCAAGGCAAAGGTACCATTGATTGTTACCAACCATGTTTATGATGTTGTTGGTTCCTATGTGCCTGTGAAGAAGATGGGTGGTGGTTCTGGCCTTGAGTATGCAGCATCTACTATTGTCTTTCTATCTAAGAAAAAGGATAAGACACTGGACGATGAGGACGGCCGCACTGGTGCAGTCATCACCGCACACCTCAAGAAGTCTCGTATGACGGTAGAAGACCGCCGAGTGGAGACTTGGTTGAACTACCAGACAGGACTAGATAAGTATTATGGACTCCTTGACCTTGCTGTTAAGTATGGTATTGTCAAGAAGGTATCCAACAAGTATGAGTTCCCAGATGGATCAAAGGCCTTTGAAAGTCAGGTAAAGAAAACACCTGAAAAGTTCTTTGACAAGGAAACTCTAGATGTGCTTGATGAGTTTTGTAAGAATGATTTCCTATATGGCAAGTATAATGTGGCGGAGGTAGAAGTAGAGGAATCATAAAGATTCCTTTTTTCTCCGTTTAGCATCTCTTAATGCTTGTTTATGTGCCTCTGATTTAGGTTTACCTTTTAGTGCTAGTGATGTTGCTAACTTTTTTTCAGGACTTTTATTTCTTTCGGATAAATCAGGTCGTTTTCTACCAAACATATGATTTAACGGCCCGATTTTTCCATACATATTATTATTGGAACCTTTATTAGTTTCTCTTTCTTTATGTGTTTTAGACATTCTATTTTTGGTATCTTCATTATGCTTATAACCAGTAGCTCCTTCACCACCATCAGTTTTATTGAGAAGGATTCCTGTTCCATTATCTCTTCTTCCATACCAACGAATGTAAAATCTTTCTAAAGAAAGAGAACCTATTTCACTGAGATTGGATTCCATAATGATGATAAGATTATCATTTTTAGGTCTATGTATGCCGTGAGTTTTATGAGAAATCCAAGCACGACCTTCATAACCTTTGCCTATGTAATAAACATTGCCATTTTTGGAAATGTATGCGTAAATGTAGAAACCTGGAGGTGGATTTTGACGAGAATAAATAGACATGCTGATGCTCCGTAAAAGCGTTAGAGTAGGCAGGACGCCAATCCGTGGCCTACAACCATATTTAGTAAATGGAGGATTTTGACATGGAGTTAGGAAAAGACTTTTCTTTCCGTGATGACTTATTTAACCCAAAAGAGGATGGTTCAACAGTTCCTATTGAGTTAATGGTTGACCCTTTCGCAGGAGTGTGCTATCGTTATACCTATGTCAAGTTTAGAATGGACGAGGATAATGTTCCTCGTATTGGTTACGATTATGAAATCCTCAAGACCAATGACTTGTCTATGATGACACTAAGAAAGAATGAAAAGTTTAACACAGCATTAGGACTTATTTTAAACTCCTTATTGCTAGATGCGTCAGAAGTGGAAGGTGCTAGTGAGACTAGAACTAACGATACTAAAGAACCTAATAAAAAATGAATCCTACACCCGCAAGGTTCTACCATTCCTAAAAGAAGAATACTTTTCTAACCAAGAAGACCGGCTACTTTTCAAAGAAGTGGCCGGTTTCGTGTTGAAGTATAATCAGCAACCAACCTTCGATGCCTTGGACATCGAGGTTGATAACTTGCGTGGTACAACCGATGATACTGTTAAGAATATCAAAGAGACACTAAAAGAACTTGATGCTGACACAGTTTTGACAAACCCGAACTGGCTTTTAGACTCCACAGAAAAGTTTTGCCAAGAAAAGGCTATATACAATGCCATAACATCATCACTAGAAATAATGAACGGCAAACATAAACTAGAGAAGGGTGCTATCCCAGGTCTATTATCTGATGCATTGTCTATTAGTTTTGATCCAAACGTTGGCCACGATTATCTCGAACAGTTTGAAGACCGTTACGAATACTATCACCGTGTTCAAGAAAAACTTTCATTTGATCTTGATTTTTTTAATCGAATCACCAAGAACGGAGTTCCTAAGAAAACTCTCAACGTGGTTATGGCAGGTGTTGGTGTTGGTAAGTCTCTTTGTATGTGTCATTTTGCCGCTAGTTATCTCACTCAAGGAAAGAATGTTCTTTATATTACACTTGAACTAGCGGAAGAGGAAGTATCAAAACGTATTGATGCTAATCTTATGAACATTACATTTGATGACTTGATGAATTTACCAAAAGACTTATATAAAAAGAAGATTGATAATCTAAAAGCAAAGACAAACGGCAAGCTGATCGTCAAAGAGTATCCAACTTCCTCGGCCTCTGCTACACATTTCAGGTCCTTGTTGAATGAGTTGAACCTCAAGAAAAACTTTGTACCAGATGCTATTATGATTGACTATTTAAACATTTGTGCATCATCTCGTATCAAACCAGGTGTGGCAAATAGTTATACATATATCAAGGCCATTGCTGAGGAACTAAGAGGACTGGCAGTTGAGTTCAATGTTCCTGTTTGGTCTGCTACACAGTTGACCAGAGGTGGTTATAATAGTTCTGATCCGGATATGACCGATACCTCAGAGTCCTTTGGTTTGCCTGCCACAGCTGACTTGTTCTTGGCACTCATTACAAATGAAACCATGGAACAGTTGAAACAGGTACAGGTAAAACAGTTAAAGAACCGTTATAATGATCCTTCACAGAATAAAAGATTTGTTATTGGTATTGATAAAAGCAAGATGAAGTTGTATGATGTAGAGCAATCAGCACAAGATTTGGTTGACTCAGGACAGGAAGAAGTGAAACCTATTCCGAGACAGTTTGATGGAAAGAACAAGTTCAAAGGATTGAAAGTATGAAGCATCTATACAGATACTATCCAGATTTTGATGGTGATGACAACCTAATTTGGTATGTCCACGAATTGAATACAGACCAGGTTGTTGCCGAATATTTCTTCGAGGAAGACGCTGAGGCTATGTGCCTATTCTTGGAACGTGGTGGTGCCTTTGCTGGCCATACTCCATATTTTATGATGGTGAAAGTTCCTACGGACATTAATGATGCTTTCTCGGCAGAGTTTTCGTAATGAGTGATATATGGGAAAAATATGACTATTTTCCGTCAAGTGTTTATATATTAGACAAACCAGAATTTTTAAATTTGGTCAAGAATGTTGCCTATGAATATTTAGAAGATTTTAAAAAACAAAATGTAATAAATGAATTGTATCCTATGTATCAAACTTATAATTTTTATGGTGATAACAGAATACAAAATTTTACAACTTATGTTTCACAAACATCTTGGAATATATTATCATCACAGGGGTTTGATGTCGAACTTAAAGAAACATATTTCACTGAAATGTGGATGCATTATTATTTGAAGTATGGTTCTATGGAAAGTCATATACATTCCAATGGTTCTCATATAACAGGTTTCTATATAATGGAGGCACCTGAAAAATGTGGAGAAATAATGATACAAGACCCTAGATCCGGAAAAGTTCAAATGAATATAGGAATCAATTCAAATGATAATATATATCTTAAACCAAAACCAGGAATGTTATTTTTCACCAATTCATGGCTTCCACATTCTATAACGAGAAATGGTTCAAATGAACCTTTCACATTTATACATTTTAATTTAGGTATTAGAAATTATTATCCTCCACCTGCGCCGGCAGAAGTGATATGAAATATAGCATAAGATTTAATAAATCAAGAGGTATGTCAGGTAGAGGAACTTTAGAACATGTATGGCGTGTTTTTGAAGGTGATAAAGAATATCTTTTTAAACATGTTAAGATAAATGTTCCATCTTTTAGTGAAAGAGATGGAGAGGATTGGAACATCGCATGTCATGGTAAAATGATTATAGATAGAGATACATCTACAGCAATTATAAATGGAGAATAAATGAGCGATTTAACACCAGAACAACTAAAACGTCAGGCATACTTCCGTATGGTAGTATTCTTTTTAATTACTATAATCATTGGTTTTGTTGCTAGTGATATTAACATGTTAGGAGAATAATAATGTTTGAGATTTCTGAAGAAACAAAAGCAAATGCTATCAAAGCAATAAAAGAAATTCTTTCTAAAGATGGTGTCAATGATAGTCATTTAACGGATGAAGTATTAGGAGAGGCATTTGATGCCGCGGTAGCAGCAGTAAAAGCACAGTTTGGTATGTGATGAACAATTTTATTGGTTCTTGGTTTTTAAATGATCTATCAATTTGTGATAAATTAATAGATTATTATGAACAAGAAAAAGAAAGAGAACTTGAAGGTACTAGTTTTAAAGGTATTGATCATTCTATAAAAAAATGTAAAGAAATATATTTTGATTATGATGAACCTATAATGCTAGAATATTCACATATTCATTTACAAAAAGTTTGTAATGAATATATAAAAAAATATGAATTTTGCCTGAATAGTTCACAATGGAGTGTTAAAGAAAATGTAAAAATTCAAAAATATTATCCACAAGACGGTTATTTTGCATGGCATTGTGAAAGAGGTAGTTGTAAGTATCCTGTAAACAACAGACATTTGGTATACTTAACTTATTTGAATGATGTTACTGATGAAGGAGAAACAGAATTCTTTTATCAAAACTTAAAAGTTAAACCTCAAAAAGGATTAACTTTGATATGGCCGGCGGATTGGACACATACACACAGAGGTAATCCTAGTCCAACACAAACGAAATATATTATAACCGGATGGTATCATTATATATAAAGGAAAATAATATGAAAAGATTACTATTGGCTACGGCCGTTTTATTATCAATTACATCAACGGCAAATGCCAATTTTATTGATGATATATTTGGAGGAGAAAATGTTACACCAACTAAAAGTCGTTATCATACTAATATTGGTCATGATGATAGTGGCCGCATTTCCTCTGGGAGCAAAATGGTTGCTTCTTACTACGGGCATGGTGAAAGATTGGCCCGCCATACGGCTTCCGGTGCAGTGTTCAATCCTCACGGACACACAGCAGCCCATAAAACACTTCCATTTGGCACGGTTCTCCGTGTCTGTCATAGAGGTTGCGTAAATGTCACTATCAATGATAGAGGTCCTTTCGTTCGTGGTCGGCATCTTGATTTGTCCTATGGTGCTGCTAGGGCTATTGGTATGGGATCGACATCGACGGTAACGGTAGAGAGATTAAATTAACACTTGACAAACCTTCCTGGTGCCTATATACTAGTGTATGTTGCATTGCAGCATTGTTTCGCTAACTTTAGGAAACTCAGAAAGGAAAAGAAATGAATAAGGTTATTTCTCTCATCGCACTATTCTATTTCGCCAACCAGGCCGCCGCTGCCGATGCTGGTGAATATAAACCAGAAACATTTGAGAACTATGGATATGCTTCTGCTGCCTCCGTCTTCGGTGGTACAGAACTAAAAGGTGGACTTCGTGGTGCGCAAGTGGCAATTGCCCAGCATAAAGAAAACTCCTATTATCCAGGATATACTGTTACGCATCCGCAGACTACTAAATAAGAGATATTAAAACATCTCTAGGGTTAAAATGTGTATCATAGCAGCAAAATACTTCAAAGATACAGGTTGGGTTTTAGCCAAGAATAGAGATCAAGATTATATCTCCCACGTATCATTCCGTGACGAGCAGAAAACTAAGGTCGGAGAAATCCTAGTTATGTTTGACCATGACATCTCATACCAAGAAGGTATGAACCATGATGGTCTGGTCATAATGACAACTAGTCTTACTCCGGTCCTTACTCAAGAAACAAATAAAAAAGACGGTGATGATATCTACAAAGCACTCCATATGGAACAAATGGATGCCGTCAAATACCTAATCGACCAGAAAATGACTGGTTTTATCTTTGTAGCAACTCCCAAAAAATTAGTATTGATTGAGGCTGCCAGAGAGAATGATGGCACTGGTGAATATAAGTCCGTTGTTCGTGTTATACCTACCACAGAAATCGTTGTTAGAACCAATCATGGTGTCCGTCTACCTTGGGCCGGATTCCAGTATGGTATTGATGAGAAGCAGGACGTATGGAGAAAGTCCAGCGAGATGAGAAAGCGTTTGGCTGAAAAGGTTATGGTCAAGGCCAACTCTCCAGTAGAAATGTTGGATGCTCTTGCCGAGTGGCAGACAGATGATTTGCAAATGAACCCGTTCCGTGTTGAAAACAAACCAAGACAAATGAGAACCATTTTCCAGTGGGCATTAGTTCCATCCGAGGACATAGCAATCATTCGTCCTATACAGACCAAAATGGATCTTAAAGTTTCTCACCAAAAACTCCACATAAAAGTCCTAGATAACAAATATATTGAGAAAATCTATGACGGAAGGATTCGCCACTTTTCCAAGATTAATGTCCTTAATAACGGAAAAGAATGTAAAACGGTAATCCGAGAAAGTAGGAAATCATTCAAAGAATTTATAAACTAGTTGACAAGATTTGTTCCTTGTGATAGGATACAATATAACTCATGAAAGGTTATGGAAATGAAAAAGCAAGTTATCGCAATTGTTGCTGCTATCGGAATTAGTTTTGCTGCTGCTTCTCCCGCTAAGGCCTGGGGTTATGGTTATGGCGGTGGATGGGGCGGTATGGGTTATGCTGGCGCTTGGGGTTATGGTGGTGGTTGGGGTTACGGTTATGGTGGATATGGTGCTGCTATGCTCGGTGCTGGCCTTGTAGGCGGTATCATTGGTGGTGCCCTTGCTGCTCCTGCATATGGTTATGCCGTTCCTGCTTATGGCTATGGTTATGCTCCTGCCCAACGTCCAGTCCGTAAGAATGTAATTATTAAGAATAGTCCTGGTGCTACTGTTATTGAGGAAGATGATTTCGGATGGTAAGAGGTAAATATGTTCGACATAAATGAAAATCTGGCCATATATTATGAACAATATAATGGTAGTAAGTTTTTCACGGTCGACAACTTTCTCAAAAAACCTGAAACTCTAATGGATTTTTTAAAAGAAAATCCTGCTTCTTTTCACAAGGAAAATCAGACTCCTTCATTTAACAAAATACATTTTTTGGATAGACGACATGAAATTTATTGCCCGGAATTCATCATTAAACTATCAAAATTATTTGACATAGAAGGACAATATATTAGTCCAAATTATGTTTACACAAATGTGACTAAAATGATTACAAAAGAATTTAATGACTATCAAAATAACTATTGGTGGCCACATTTAGATTCAGGACTAATATGTTTATTATATCTAAATGAATATGACGGGCCCGGTACAAACATATATGAAAGAGTAGATGATGATGAAATTGTGTATTCCGAACACTATGAACCGTGGAGGAAAAAGAAAAAGTATAAAATAGTAAAAACTTTTGGTGCAAAATATAATAGAATGATTGCCTTTGATGCTGGTAAGTTTTTGCATGGAATGGCAATAGATGATGACACATTTTTTGAAACAGACAGAATAAATTTGGTAGTATTTTTCCATCAATAAAGAGGTAAACATGTGCTACTATACAATTACATCAGATAAACAGGATAAGGAAGGACATCTACAGGCAATCATGATTATTGATGCTGAAGATGAGGAGATGGCTAAGCGAGAGTATATTAAGACCTTCAAACTTTATGATTATAAGGTTTCAGAAGGTATCCGTATCCCTGATGGGTTTCAAGGACTACTAACTGAACCTATCAAAAAGACTTTACTAAAACATATTACAGGTCGGTCACACACTCCGCTTGTAAGTTATAGTAACCGTATTCACATAAAATATGATGAGGAATAAAATGAAAAAGTTAATAATTCTTGCCGCAATTCTTGCCTCGTTTTCAGCACAGGCTAAGTCTCAACCTAAAAAAGATGAACTGCCTATTTGTGAGTCCAAAGAAAATGTTATTAAGTATATGGAAGAGGCCAAGTTTTTTCCTCTTCTTAATATGACTAACAAGGAAGGTGTGGTGGAGACTATTTGGATTACAGGTACCACTATTGCTATCACCACCAGTCCGCCTAAGAGTGAGATGACTTGCCTTATTGCTATGATGAAAGATGTTGTTTATAATTCCGATACCGTTGAAGGACTCTATAAAGTATTTGAGGCACAATTAAATAAAGAAAAAGGCATTTAAAATGACACCAGAAATTGAAACTTTGTTTCCTGAACCTATACTTTCTAATCATATAGGAAGAAAATTTACTGTTGAGGAATTAAAAGTTGTGGATTATCATTTAAATAATACCGTGAGTGGTGAATCAGGAAATCGTTTTTCTAAAGAACAGAGAGTATTAGAAAATGATAAATTGAAAGATATAAAAAAATTTATTCAAGAAAATATAAATTTTTATATTCAAAATATTGAACAACCTTCAAATACATATGAAACTTATATAACACATTCATTTTTTGCTTTTTTTGATAAAAATCAATATCATAAACAGCACATTCATCAAAACAGTTATATAGCAGGTATTCTTTATATAAAAACTAATGAAGACCAGGATAAAATTTTTTTCCATAAAAGAAATCGAAGTTTTTTGGAAATAGAAAGAGAAGTATATAATAAATTTAATTCGGACTCTTGGTGGTTTCCGGTCTCAACCGGTAAATTAATATTATTCCCTGCTCATCTATGGCATTCTGTTGAAAGAGTGACTAGTGATGAAACAAGAATTAGTTTGGTATTTAATACCTTCATAAGAGGAAACATAGGACGTGAAAGTAAATGTACCGATATTATGATATAGGGTGTAAAAGTGCCTAAATAAGAATTCCATATTCTTCGGAATGTGGTAGCCACCTGACCACGAAGGTACTGGCCGGTGGCACTTAACTATTATTGTAGGTCGCGGATGGCCGTCCCACCTACTCTAATGCTTTTCTGGAGCACCAGCAATGGATATTTATAAAAACCTATCAGACGCATTAGGTATAGAACATATACCTTCTTCCGATTCATCTCCCCAAAACAACTTTATTCCTTTATTTTCTAACAGGAGCGGATTTGAGGGAAAAAATCATACGGATGAAACTAAGTTATTGCTATCTAAACCAAAGTCGGAAGAGACAAAACAAAAGATTAGTGCTACTATGAAGTCACTAGGATATATACCGCCCTCTCAAAAAGGTGTAAAAAGAACAGAAGAAACAAAAGCAAAGATAAGTATTTCTATAAGAAAATCTATATCAAAAGGAAAAAATAAAAATATTATTAGAAATAAGGATCCTAAAACAGATACACACAAACAAAAGATTAGTATATCGGTAAGCGCACGATTGAGTTGTCCGGAAATAAAAGAAAAGATGTGTAAACCAAGAAAAGAAATGTGTTGTCCTGTTTGTGGATTAGTTGGTCGTGGTGGTATTATGAAGAGATACCATTTCACCAACTGTAAAAGCATCCCCAAATCAATGGGGTGAAGTCCAAAGGCTAACCTTAGGTTTTGGATGGATAAAAGGAAGGAAATACCAATGAAGAAGATTATTCTAGCCGCTGCGGCGGCCTCTGTTATGTTTGCGTTGAGCGGCATGGCAGAAGCCAGAGTCCACTACGGCAAACATAGTCAATATTCAGGCCAATCCGTAGAAGAGGAATCCGATCCACTCGCCGCCGTATTTGGTGGAGAAAATTGGAGTGTCTCACCTCAACCACGTTATAAGAACAATAGACAGGTCCGACAGTTCCACGAGGAGCAGGAAGAAAACTGGGGTTTCGCCGCAGCTTCTACTTCTCTGGTTGCTTACGGGCACCAACTACAGCGACAGGGGTTCCGTGTTTCGGAACATCCCGCATTTGGTGGAGTCCATCGTGTCCATCACGGGTGGGCCCATTACGCTGGCCGAGCCATTGATGTGAATGTTGGGCGCGGCGTTGTAGAAGCACGTTCTGGGTATGCACATAGATTTGACCAGCTGGCCGCCGATGCCAGAGCGGCTGGTTACACCGTCCTATGGCGGGTTCCTGGTCATTACAATCATATACATATTCAGCGATAATAAATAGGGGCGGGGAGAAATTCCCGCCTTTCTCTAACATTATGGAGAATGAAAGTGGCTTTAGTAGAAAAAGAAGAAAAGAACTCACCGAACGTCCCAAGTTTAGAAGACCATCACTATTACATTTTTTCCTCCGACTTTGATAATGGTTCCACATCTGATGCTATGAGTTTTATTATTGCTCGTAACCTTATGGCCGGCAAAGACCGTCCTAAGTTTATGAAGATGATTATTAACTCACCAGGCGGTAATGTGGCATCAGCATTTGCCCTTATTGATACGATGAAGGGTTCCAAAATCCCAGTCTATACATACGGCATGGGCGAGATTGCTTCCTGTGGTCTATTGACCTTTATGGCAGGTGCTAAGGGCAAGCGTTTCATTACACCTAATACTGCTATTCTCTCTCATCAGTTTTCTTGGGGCACCATTGGTAAGGAACACGAACTGATGGCCTCAGTAAAAGAGTTTGAGAATACCAGTGCCCGTATCATTTCACATTATAAGAAGTGTACCGGCCAGACCGAGGCAACAATCAAGAAGTATCTGCTACCTGCCGAAGATGTTTGGCTGACTCCAAAAGAGGCAATCAAGTATGGCCTGGCCGACGAGATTGTAGATTTTTACTAATGCTGGAACTAAATACCATTGGTGCAAAGCGGCGTAAAGTGGCCGCCGAAAGAATAAAGATTTGTGAAGAGTGCCCGGAACTGGAGACAACTCTGTACCAGTGCAAGGTATGTATGTGCTTTATGAAAGGTAAAACTCTTTTTATGGACTCTAAATGTCCGCTAGGTAAATGGGGAAAACATGAAGAACATAACAGACCTACCATGGATGACCATAGCAAATAAGTATATCGGATTACACGAAGGCACAAGCACAAAGGCTAACCCAAAGGTGGTTAAGTTCTTTGCTGAAGCAGACCATCCAGAAATCAAGAACGACCATACAACACCTTGGTGTGCCGCATTTGTCGGTGCCGTGTTGGATGAGGCAGGACTTACACATACAGGTTCATTATTGGCATTAAGTTATGCCAAGTATGGTCAGAAACTAACCAAACCAATGGTTGGTTGTATTGCCACTAAGAAACGAAACGGTGGCGGCCACGTATTCTTTGTCGTTTCATTTGATGCTAAGTATGTCTATGGTTTAGGTGGAAACCAGAATGACCAAGTATCAATAGCAAGATTTCCCCGTTCAGTTATCTACTCTTATTGCTGGCCTGCTGGAGTGCCTATTCCTGACAATGTTATAAATACGGTGGTAGCAAATACAACAACCAACGTAAAAGAGACCTGAAATGGAAGAAGTAGTAGAAAAGGCAAAAGTATTATTAGGTAATGTATTCGTGATGTATATGAAGTCACACGCATATCACTGGAACTATATCGGTTCCGACTTTCCGCAATATCACAAGTTTCTCAATGAACTATATGAAGAACTACACGATTCCGTAGATGACATTGCTGAACAAATCCGTGCTATGGATAACTTTGCTCCAGCATCTCTGGCACGTATGATTGAGTTATCTGAAATCAAAGAAGACACACAGATTGTAAAACCAGAAAAGATGTTTAAAAACCTATTTGATGCTAATGAACAGGTACTCGCTTGCCTTGATGAATGTTATAGATTGTCTGGTGAAAATAAAGCATGGGGTTGGCAGAACTATGTCCAAGACCTAATCACCGCGCATCGTAAGCATCGCTGGATGTTGAGGGCAACACTAGGGGAGAAGTAAATGGCATTTATCTTCCGAGACTATTTACCACAACCAAAACCAGGTTATCTATCAATACATAACTTTGGCGCAGGAGCCGACGGCAAACCATATTCTTTTATGATATGGAATTCAGGCGATGATCGACATTTCTACCAAGAAGATTACCATGACAACAAGTGGCAATCAACATGGGTTATGGACTATCTTGGTAACCGTGGTGTATTAGAAACCGCCGACATTTATCCTCGCCGTTCATATCAAGTCTGGACATCATATAGAACTACCGCATTTACAAAAGGTAAAGAAATCTTTTGGGGTGGTTTACAGAATATTGGTGATGAATTTAACTCCCCTATTGAAATAGATCCAATTGCTTCAACTAAGTTTGAGGCACCTACAACCGGTAATCAACATGTTAAGTATATTAATCAATATAATATCTATAACAAATACACAGATGTTATTGAGTTGATTTACGACCAGTCATTTTCTAATAATAAGTCAACTGGATGGCGTGGTTGGTATGCCCGCGGTGTTGGTGTAATTCAAATTAACTGGCGATATGACGGAAAAGATGTTGGTAATCCTTACTTTGGTACAGTTTCGGTTGTTAAAGGAAAGATTGTCAATAAGTATCCTGTCTTGACTTAATACCTATTTTTTGATATAATGTATTATGAGAAAAGTGAATGAAGGAATACTCCACACATTGGCAAAGGTTGCCGAAGCAAATGATGATAGTAATATCCGTTTTGCTGCGGCAATTGTGCGTGGAAACAAAATCATATCTATCGGTTTCAATCATAATAAATCCCATCCTTTTCAAGCAAAGTTTGCTAAGAATGAAATGGCTATCTTCCTTCATGCGGAAGTTCATGCTATTAAGAATGCCTTGCGTGAGATTAATGTTGATGAACTTTCAAAGTGCGAGATTTATATAACAAGAGTGAAGAAGAAAAAAGCAGGTGATAAGCATTTTGTTTGGGGTTTATCTAAACCGTGTCCAGGATGTGAGAGAGCAATCGCAGAGTTTGGTTTCCGAAGAACGATATATACAACAGATGAACACGGTAAGTATGAGGTAGTAGAATGATTGAAGAAATTTTTCCAACCCTCATTTTAAACGAAAATGTTTCTTATAAATTTGGAAATAAATTTAATGATATGGTATATGATATATCTAAAAAATTGAAAAAAGAATCAAAATCAAATCAACATGAAGGATGGAATTGTGACACTTTTAATACTAGGGAAATAAATTTAAAAGATGAAGACATTTTTAAAGATTTTTCTAATTTTATAAAATCTAGAACATTAGTATTTATAGATAATTATAAATTCCACAACAAATATAAATTAAAAATGACGGATCTGTGGATAAATGTTGCTTCACCTGGAGACTATCAGGAGTATCATATACATCCACGTTCACATTTCAGCGCGGTTTATTATGTTAAGGCAAATAAAAATTCTGGAGATTTTGTTATTAGAAGTATAGAAGGATGGAATGATATGATGCATCTTGATAGAGAAGAAAACAACCGTTTTAATGCTGATTGTTATTTTTATGAACCGCATCCTTCAAAGTTATTGGTGTTTAAATCTAATCTCCCACACATGGTTAAGAAAAATAAAAGTGAGGAAGATAGAGTTAGCATCTCCATGAACTTTATAATGGAGGAATAAGGAAAAATATGTTAAAAACACCTTTACGTTATCCTGGTGGCAAGTCAAAAGCTATGACAAAGATGGCACCACATTTTCCATCTAAAGACAAAGTTAAACATTACAGAGAACCTTTCCTTGGCGGCGGCTCTGTTGCTTTATGGATGACCCAAAATTATAATCTGGAATCCGTATGGGTAAATGATCTTTATTGGCCACTATATAATTTTTGGATTCATTTGCGTGACCATGGTAATACATTATCAAATGCTTTAATAGAAACTAAAAAGAATTATGGTACAGTAAATGAGGCTAGAGAATTATTTGACCTGGCAAAAAAAGAATTGAGTGACAAAGATGCTACACCGATTGAGAAGGCTATTAACTTTTGGATCGTTAACAAATGTTCTTTTTCCGGTCTCACGGAATCATCATCATTCTCAGCGGATGCCAGTCAAGGTAACTTTACACTCAAAGGTGCCGAAGCACTTAAAGACTATAGTAAAATCATCAAGAATTGGAACATTACAAACCTATCCTACGAAAATCTTTTGGAACGACAATCAGAACCAGACACATTCATTTACCTCGATCCACCGTATGAGATATCATCGAACCTCTATGGTAAGAAAGGGTCCATGCATAAAGGTTTTGATCATAGTGATTTTGCTGCACGTTGTTGCGCTAAGTCTTCTGAGTATCCTATAATCATCTCTTACAATGCCGACCAGTCGGTCAAAGAAAGATTTCCTGAATGGAATCAGAATGAGTTTTCATTGACTTACACTATGCGGTCCAACTCGGCCAACTATCGCAAGAACCAACCAAAGCGTCTTGAGTTGTTGCTAACCAACTATGACTAAATATGGAGTAAAACTAATAGGGTTGAAATGGACGTTAAACAGACCATATTAAAAGCACTAGACAAATACGAAGTCGAGGGCAAAGGTAAAACATTTATAATCTATACAACCGATGGTCGTGTAGATACCTTGATGGCAGTGGCAAAAAAGATTAAAGGTGCCAAGTATAGCAAAACTGGTGCTAGTTCTGCTGGTGAAGTTCAAGTTCCTCCATATAAGATTATTGCTAAGCCACCTAAAAAAGGTGGTGCAGGAGCCGGTTCAGGTGCTGGTGCTTATATCACCGCTGTTGCTGAATCCGCTCAGTGTTATTATTGTGCTGCTGCTTGGTATGGTAAAGATTACTCCGAAAAGACATTAAAAGCAACCGCAAGATATGTTAGGGCCTCTATTTCAGTTGATGAGGTTATTAAAAATCTTCCAGAACATTGGGTAGTTTCTTGTCGTGTTAGTGCTGACATTCTTAAAAAGAACTATGGTACAAAGAAATATACTTTTCACCGTGGTTCTCCTCTTGTGGATTCTATTTCTAATAACTTCAATAGAGTGAATAAAATACAAAAACTATTCAGTAACATTAATAAATGGTCTCCTGCTGATATCTATATGGTGTCTGATGTAGGTCAAAAATCATCTTTTAATTTTGATGATTTGAATGGTCTAAATGCCTATATGATGAAAATGATTAAGAGTAAAGACCTTGTTGGTGTTTCATTGAAGCAAACAAAAACGGCTAAACTAGAGAAAGTTAATGTTGATAAAAATAGACCAGAATATAAGTATGTTTCTGCTACAACTGGTAAAAGAGGATACTTTGAGTCCAAAGACGTTTATATCAACTATGATGGTGGTGAAATCCAGTTTCGTGGATTTCCTCTAACATGGCAGGGTGAGATTAAAGGTAAGACCGCAAACCATGGTAAGTTGTCAGGTGGTCCTATTAAAACTATTGTTGATAGATATTCAGGTGTTACTGATAAGTTAGATACACAAATGAATACACAAACAGCAATAGGTATGAAGAATAAAACATTCTATAAAAAGTGGTATGGATATTATACGTCAGTTGTTGGTAAAAATATGAAAGAAGATGAGTTTACTAAAAAGGTAATGCCTATGCCTCTAGAATGGCAAGTATCTAAATTTCTAGGAACACAATTACTTTTCATTTTAAATAAATCTAAAAATAAACAATTGATAGTTTCTAGTATGATTAACTATGCCAAATCAGTATCCGAGTTTTCAGCACCTTACTTAAAGGTATCTTAATGTTAAAACTATCACAATTCATCACCGAGTCCGCTGCCGAAAAAGACCGTCATCTCACGCACATTGAGGATGCCGTGTTGGAAGGTGGTGTTGCTGGTACTCGTAATGCTATACAGTTTTTAATCTCTCTAAGAGATATGTTTGCCGATGATGGTAAAACTTTGAGTGAGGCCCGTGGTGGTCTTATTCTTCGAACTAAGTTCGATGGCGCGCCCGCACTATATGCCGGTATCAACCCAGATAACGGTAAATTCTTTGTCGGTTCTAAAAGTATCTTTAACAAAGGTGCCAAACTCAACTACACCCAAGCAGATATTCGGAGTAACCATTCGGGTGGTTTGGCCGATAAATTATCTTTGGCATTAAAGTATCTTCCAGAACTCGGCATTACAGGTATCATACATGGTGATTTTATGTTTTCACATGATGAACTGAAATCGGAGACCATTGATGGTAAGAAGTATATTACTTTTAGGCCTAATACGATTACATATGCTGTTGAACAAGGTACTACACTTGCCAAACAGGTTATGGCAGCTAAGATGGGAATTGTTTTCCATACTTCTTACATCGGTAATAGTATGGCCAATCTTCAAACTCACTTCGATGTTGATATTGGGCGGTTACATTCATCACGCAATGTCTGGTATAGAACAAATCGTTTCATGGATGTAACAGGTAAGGCCACACTAACCAAGGCAGAGAATGAAAGATTGTCTGGTATACTCACGCAAGCGGGTGGATTGTTTAGACAAATACCTGCGGCACTACTAAACGAGATTGCCTCTAACGATACATACCGTATTCCAATTATGACTTATTACAACCAGAAGGTCCGCGCAGGCGAACACATGAGTGCCGGTCATGTAAATGAAATCATCAAGTTTGTTTCAGACAAGTATGATAAACAGATTGCCGATGCCAAGATGCCTGCTACCAAGGCCAAAAGAACCGCAGAAAAGAAAATGGTTATTGGTTGGTACCGTAGAAATGCCGTCGGCCTTAAAAACATATTTCAACTACAGAACCTTTTTATTGATGCCAAGACAATGCTTATTCGCAAGTTCAATCAAGTGAACGATATTGGCACATTCTTACATACACCAGATGGTGGATATAAAGTAACATCACCAGAAGGATACGTTGCAGCATGGTCCACAGGTGGTGATGCTGTCAAACTTATTGACCGTATGGAGTTTTCACGATCTAACTTCCTAGCAACAAAGAACTGGACAAAATGAAAAAGTTTAAAACAAAAGTAGGTCAAGGTACACTAAACATCTTTGACATTGACGATACGTTGTTTATGCCTAATGCCAAGACAAATGTTGTAAAAGACGGCAAGGTTGTTGCCCGTCTTTCATCCGAAGATTTAAAACATTATAAACCAAAACCAGGTGAAAGATTAGACTTTGGTGAGTTTAGGTCTGGTAAGTATTTCCATGATAAAGCAGAACCTATTGAGAAGATGATTAGACGGGCCCAGTTGGTCGTCGGTCATCAAGGGGCACACTCAAGAACCATTATTGTAACAGCAAGAGCAGACGTATCAGACAAAGATATGTTTCTAAAAAAGTTCCGTGATAATGGATTCCCTATTGACCAGGTCCATGTCGAGCGGTCTGGTAATATCTTTGGTGGTGGTAATGCAGCACCATTATCCAAGGCCGTAGTTATTCGTAAGTATATTGATAGTGGTAAGTTCAACAAAATCCGCATGTGGGATGACCACGAAGGTAACTTGTCTATGCTATTACAACTGGCAAAGCTACATCCAGAAATAGAGTTTGAGGCCTATTTGGTGAATCCAAAAACTGGTGTGCCTACAAGGTTTACTAAATAAACGATGGAAAAAGAACAGAAAACCGACACACCTACACCTATCGTCAAACCAGTATCAATACTGGAAACTATTAGACGTATCGTGCGAAAGGTCCGAAAAGAAGAGAAATATAAATAACCAATAACATACCGCAGAGGTAGATATGAAAAAAGATTCTTTCGTCTATTGTTGGACGGATCATAAACACAAAAAATTATATATTGGTGCCCATAAAGGGACAATAAAAGATGGTTATATATGTTCTTCTAAAATAATGTTGGAAGAACACTCACTACGCCCACAAGATTTCACCCGTCAAATTATAGCAGAAGGTATCTACGAAGATATGTTATCTTTGGAAACTGCTATATTGCGTTCCGTAAATGCTAAAATTAACGAGGATTATTATAACCTTCATAATGGTGATGGTAAGTTTTATAATAAAAAACAATCGGAAGAATCAAAAAGAAAGATGAGTCTTTCCAAAATGGGTAAAAAACATACAGAGGAAACAAAAAAGAAATTATCTGAATGTCGCCACTCCGATGAAACCAAAGAAAAATTGAGACAATTGAGATTAAAACAGGAAGATCCAAGATTAGGTAAGACTCATAGTAGTGAGTCAAAGGACAAGATTAGACAAACAAAAATGGGTAATAAATCTCATAACAAAAAAGTGACTATTGAAGGTATTACCTATAATTCTTATAAAGAGGCTGCCTCCGCTATTGGATGTAACTATAACACAATCACAAAAAGAGTAAAGCGAGGTATCTATGTCTAAGAAAATGGTCTTTACGTTTGGTAGATACAATCCTCCGACAGTCGGACACGCAGAACTAATCCATTATGCTGTCAATCTAGCACACAGAACCGGTGCCGAACACCGCATCTATACTTCTCAGTCACACGACCCCTCCAAAAATCCACTATCACCAAAACAAAAGATGGCCTTTCTACGCCAGATTTTCCCTGGTGTAAACTTTGTGGATGATCCATCTATGAAGACCGCATTTGCTATCTGTAAGAAACTGGCAGATGATGGTTATGAGGACGTAACATTCGTAGTTGGTGATGACCGTGTAGCAGAGTTCAAGACTCAACTTGGTAAGTATGTAAAACCAAAGACTGCCAAAGACTTTGATCCTAAGAGACATTATCCATTCAAGAAGTTTCAGGTCGTATCGTCTGGTGCTCGCAAGCAAGGCATCTCTGGTACAGACCTTCGTGCTGCCGTTCGCAAGGGTGACTTTGCTACATTTGCTAAGGCCTCGGCTGCTAAAGATAAAACACTCGCTAGAAAAATCTTCACAGCAACCAGAACACAACTAAAAGAATGGTATCTTAGAGAAGAAAGAGGTCTCTCTCGCCAAGACTTCCACGACAAACTAATGTCGTTTGTTGACTTCACTTGTGCCCATCTTGGCATTGATGAAAAACCAACCATCAAGTATAAAGAAGACCGCAAAGAAGGTCAACCATCATTCGCGGCCTATTCACCACACTCTAAAGAAGTCTATATTAGTACCAAAAACCGTCATCCAATGGATGTGTTTAGATCCGTGGCACATGAGTTGGTACATCATAAACAAAACTTAGATGGTCGCCTTGGAAAAAACATTGCTAAGGAAGGTGCTACTGGTTCCAAGATTGAGAACGAGGCTAACTCCGAAGCAGGCAAGATTATGCGATACTTTGGTAATCTAAATCCATTTTACTTTGATATGGATTATTTAAAAGAACAAGATTTGAGTGAAATAAACAAAGGTGTTTTGAGAAGATATATCGGATATGCTAATACAGACCGAAAAAAATTAGCAGTTGATCGCCGTAACCGCAATTGGGATCCTACAGGTTTTGATTCTAAAAAAACTGATGATGATTATAAAAGAAAGATTAGTAATCGTGTTACCGGTATTGAACGAGCCCAAGATCGTTATGATGGTACTAAACCTTATACATACAAAGAAGACAAGGCTATTATTCTTTCTGGTACACCTGGTTCTGGTAAAGATAAAATTCTAAAAGAGGCCATTCTACCATTTGGTTTCACCGAGGTATCCGCAGATACTTTCCATAATCAGAAACTCCAAGGTGCTATTGTAGTAAACGGTGCCTCTGATTACCTTACAGTAAAGACAATCAAAGAGGCCTTAGAACTAAAAGGTTATGAAACAATCATGGTGTTTGTGAATACCAGCAACGAGGTATCCAAACAACGTAACGAATCCAGAGCAACCAAAGGTGGTCGTGTAATCACCGAGGCAGTTCGCTTTGCCAAGTGGAAAGGTGCTCAAGAGGCCCTTGACCGCTTTGACCAGTTATTTGAAAAGGTTATTGAGGTCAAGAATGACCTTGATCTAAACCTAAACGAAAATGTAATCAAAGAAACATATGATAAACTAATTCATTCTGTTTCAAAAGAAATCGCAGAGTTTGCTTTGAATGAGGCAGATAAGCGATTTGAAAAAATGCTAAACGAGGTTGGTGGTGCTGGTAACTGGGGCACACAGCAACTTACAGACAAATATAAACTAGACACACCAGGCCAAGAACCTGGTAAGTTCGCAAAAATGAAGGTATTGAAATTGAAAAATGAGAATAATGTAAAACCATCACTTGACCCGAGAAGTCAAAATCCTGGTCCTATTGGTGGTGATAGAATAGGAGACGAAGCCGGTATGCCTAAAGGTCCTGGTTTCGGTGATAATCAAAGTCTAGATTTCACCGGTGTAAATGGTAACAAACAGATTGACCGTTGGATGGTGAAAGAAGAAACACGAAAAAGGTTCATGGCAAAGTATGGTGCCCTGGCCGACAAGAAAATCAAAGAGACTGCCGAACGCCTCAAAAGAGAAAGTTTGGATGATCCATTCTCTGGAACTATGGCATCGGCATCTGCTACATTAGGTAATGATGATGTTCGTACCAACACGGTTGGTGCTGAGGATGAAAAAACATCATTATTTAAGAAAAACAAATATAAGAAAAAGAAATATACTAAATAGTAGGAACACTTTATATTATCCGACTAGGACAACTTTCAAAGGAAACTAACATGGTATTCTCTAACAAATTTAACTCAAAGAAAGCAGACCCTTTGGTGGAAGCCGCCAAAGCCGCTATGGAACTAGGCCAGAAGCGCCGTGAAGCAATCAACGCCGTCAACGAAGAGTTCGGTGTTTATTCACGTAACGCAGTCGTCCGTGAGCAACTTGCCGCATATGATGCTCGTATTGAGGAAGTCTATAAGGGCATGATGGCAGGCAATCTTACAGAAGGCAAAAAACTTGCTGACAAAGACTATGACAAAGACGGCAAGATTGAATCTCCAAAAGACGAAGTATGGGGTTCACGCTTCCGTGCTGCTAAGGCTGCTGGCAAGATGGAAGAAGGATCACAATGGCGCAAACCAGGCCGTGAAGGTAAAACTTGGGGTACCGACTCATCAGAAGATCGTGAAGACGGACATGAAACTAAGTTTCAACTAAACAAAAAAGGTAAGATCAGTGATGGTCCGAATAAAGATGTGTTGGCTCACAGAAAAGATCCAGATAAATGGTACAGTAAAGCACAGCAGAAAAAGCACGGTGTTGATCTAAAAAGTCAGATCAAAAACCAAATCGGTAAGCATACAAAACCAAATCTACCAGAAGAGACTGATTACTCTGCTCCAGATCGTGCTGCCGTTACAAAAGATAATAAACCATCTGTTTCAACTACAGCACCAAAAGCAGACACATCAGGACCATCTGCCGCAGATAAGGCAGGTCTTGCTGCCAAGATCGGTGCTATGAAAGAAGCAAAGTTGGATGAACTAACAAAGCCAACTGCAAAGACAGCAATGAAGGCTTATCATCGGGCATATGATTCTGACGTCCGAAGTGGTGAAGGGGAACGCAGCAATCGTCTTTATAAATGGAAACAAAAGCATCTTCCAGGTAAGAGTGCAAGAAATCAAAAATCTACTGGCAAGGCTGATTTGCCTGATGTTAGTAATACTGAATTTCATAAGGCAGGATATCCTGGCCACGTAACAAAAGGTGGCAAACTAACAAAAAGTGCCTCAAAAGAAACCAAAGCAGACATTAAGTCGCGTCTCGGTAAGCATACAAAGCCAAAGCATCTACCAGAAGATGCACTTGAAGAAGCAACTCGTAAGCATTTTGTTTCCCACGCCGCAGACATTGCTAAGATTTCTGACCAAGGCGAAAGAAACAAAGCTGCTTCTGCCGCTGCTGATACATATGCAAGATTAAACAAGCGTTTTGACCATGCTAAGTTCCATAAGGCTGCTGGTTCAACCGCACATGAAGCAACTAAGACAGTAAAAGAGTCCGTTCTCTCTGCTATTCGTGTAAAAATGGAAGAACAAACATATGACCTAAAGTATGGACCTACTGCTAAACCAAAAACATCTGCTTTTGGTTCCGCATTTGCTGCTGCACGTAAGGCAGGCCAATCAAACTTCTCATTTGGTGGCAAATCATTTAATACACAGGTTAAGGGTGCACCTACAGCACCTAAAACATCTGCTGTACCATCTGTTCCTAAACCAACACCAAAAGCAGCTGCCGATACTTCTGGTCAAGCAAAAATGGATGCTATGAATAAGTTGGGCCAAACACCTGCTCCAACTCCAGCGCAAACTAAACAGGCTTCTGATATTGTCCGCGATAAAGGTCCTTCAATGACAAGACAATATTCATTCCCTGGTAGCACCGTTGCTCCTCCAAAAGCAGACGTTGATACAAAGACACCTAAAAATCCATCATCAGCGGCAGATGTATCTGGTGCAAGTAAAATGTCCGCTATGGATAAATTATCATCAGCACCTACTCCTGCTCCAACACCAGAAGTAAGTAAACAGGCTTCAGATATTGTTAGAGGTAAAGGTCCTTCAATGACAAGACCTGGAACACCTGCACCTAACTTGAATGAAGAAGTCCAAGTTGGCGCAAACAAATATAGGATCGTCTAATGAATAGACCTCCACAAAAAGGAGCAAACAATCAAGGCAGCGGGTCTCTCGGTGCCTTGGAACATCGTTATGGTTCATCCAAAAAGTTGGCACAGGAAGCAACTAAGGTTGCCTTGCAGAAAGCGACTGATCAAAAGATGCTAAACCCTGGCAAAACTGCCACAGGCCAAATTGCGGATCCAATTGAACTAGACCCTGCTAAAGCAGGTATGCAATCACAAACTTATAGCTAAATAAAACCTATCATAGAGAAGGAAAACTAAAATGCCATTATGGGGAACAGTAGACAACGCTGCTAATTCAGATTTTGCAGTAGTAATGCAAATGGGTATGCCAGTGAATGAGGCCAATGCTGCCTTAGTATTTGAGAATGTTACAGCTGGTGCGGTTGGTCCGCATCTTAATCCAAACGTCATTTATGGTCAGTTTGGTGTTAGCACACAAGAAATTCAAGCAAGTCCAACAGGTCATGGTTATCATGCTGGTTGGGTTCTTCGTAAAGAAGGTACAGGCGGCCGTGCAGGTCGTGTAACATATGAAACACTTGTTGCTACAAGTTCAATTCCTGGTGATGGAAGCAATGATGGCCTCTGGTTCCCAGACTATACATTGAGAATTGTTACACAACCAGTAAGCAGCACAATGAATGGTGCTCCACAGAATGTTACTTTCACCGTTGCTGCTTCATCTACACCAGCAGGTGCTACACTATCTTATCAGTGGCAGGTAAACACTGGTACATCATGGACCAACGTTACAGGTTCTGCTGGCAAGTATTACAACCCAACATCTGCTACATTTACTGCTAACAACAAGACTGCAAATGGTAACACCTTCCAGTGTGTTGTTTCGGCCGCAAACTCAAATACTGTAACCTCAACAAGCGCAACAGTTATTTGGTATACACCATAATTTAGAAGGATAAACCACTATGAAAAGTTTTAAGTCATTTATTAGTGAGGAAGTCCTTCCAACCGCAAATGTGGAGAATGGCAACTTTGACCTAGAGAACGACGCAGTTCGTGCCGAGGTTAATGCCATTCTTGCTGGCATCTGTAGTCATTCACATGTTACACCTTACATTACATTGCGTAAGATTTCTAAGGCCCTTGCTTACTTTAGCATTATCCTTCCAAAGAGAACATTTTTGGAAGGTGATAAAGGTGTTGAGGTCTATGAAATTAGACAGTTTGGCGAACGTATGGGTATGACCGATCAAGGTGAGTTTGTTCGTGAAATTCCTGTCCAGTATCATCTATTCTTCCAGTATGTCCAGGTTATGGGCCGCTTTATCGTTACCGCTAAGGTTGTTGATAAAGCAGAATTGGATAAGATGCTTGATACAGCCGAAATGGTAATGAAAGAATGTTGGGACAAGGTTACAAAGAGCGAACGAGAGGCCATCAAAGAACCAATCCACACCGATGGTAACAATGGTACAGTAAGCACCAAGAAGGCCATGGATACATCTGAAAGAACAAAAGATAAGAAACTTGCTTCTGGTAAGTTAGATAAAGAATGGCCTGCCGTTGTCAAGGAAGATGAACAGATTGATGAAGGTAAAACCGACGGTTCAAAGATGAGCGATATGGATAAGCATCGTCATGGTTATGCCATGATGTATGGTCGTTCACCAACTCAGATGAAACCAAATGACAAACTTGCTTCTAAAGTTTGGAACAAACCATCATCTGAAATGAGAAAGACCAAATCTGGTAAGATTCACGGTCAAGACCAGAAAGCCAAGGCATCTGAAATTAAGTCCCGTCTCGGTTCACATACAAAACCAGGTCATCTACCAGAAGATAACCTTGATGAGGCTGATTATAAGTCTTCGTATGCTTACAAGAAGATGAAAACAAAAGTTGCCACAAAGGTTAAACGTGGACTTGGTATTGGTAAAGAAAAGACCTCTACTGTCCTTGTAACAAACAAAGGTGATCCAAAGGCTGCTACAGGTGGTGGAGTTCATCGTATTCCAAAAGATAAATACGATCCATCAAAGCATAACTTGGCATCAGAATAACTAAATAAGAGTGCGGGCCACGGTGCTGTAACACCTGCCCGCTCTAACACTCGGTAAGGAGTATCAGCATGTATTATATATATGCTTACATAAGGCAGTATGATTCTAAAACTGCTAAAGCAGGAACACCTTATTATATTGGTAAGGGTAAAAAATATAGACTAAAAAATAAGAAAAAAGGTCATAATATACCTATACCAAAAGATAAAAAATTTATTGTAATTATGGAATCCGATTTGACAGAGATTGGTGCATTTGCTCTTGAAAGATTTTATATTCGTTGGTATGGGCGTAAAGATTTAGAAACTGGAATTTTATTGAATAGAACTGATGGTGGTGAAGGTGTTTCTGGATATAAAGCAACAGAAAAATCAAAGCAAATCAGGCGCGAAAGATTATTAGGTAGTAAAAGAACAAAACAAACTATTAACAATATGATTGAGGGTATATCAAAAAATTGGTTGATAACTTTTCCTGATGGACATAAAGAAATGATAAAAAATATGGCAAAATTTTGTAGAGAACATAATTTGTCAAAATCACTTATGCACTTGACATCCGTAGGAAACAGGCCACATCATAAAGGATACTCGGCGATTAGATATGATACAAGACCTAAATGATGAAAATTTCCTACTTTATGCGGCTAAGGCCTACGACAAGCCACATATCCTACAATCGGAGTTTGAGGACGATCTAAAGAGAATAAAGTATGTAAAAAGGTTATTGCGAAAGTATAGACAAACTGGTGAGTTCAAGGAGAGATTGGTTCTAAACCATGTTATCGTCCTTGCTAATGTGTTTGGTGTTGAAGCAACCGTGAATATGCTATTCTTCAAGGTGGATCCTGAAGATTATCCACTCCTCAAAACTATTCTTATATTTCTTAACTATTTACCTAAAAGATTGACTGTCTCGTTTAATAAATACTATGTGAGACAAGAAGAAATACCAGTCAATCTGGAAATAGCACATGTATTAAGGAATCTACAATGAAACTAAAAGAAGACGGTGTAGGTGTAGGCGCGCCGACCAACAATGCAGGTGGTGGTTCCGTAGCAGGTATCGGTGTAGGCCCTAAGGGCGAGCCAGGTATGCCTGTAAGTTCGCAGAAGAAACGATACGGTAAGACCAAGTCACCTTTGCTATTTCCTGATATGATGAAACGCACAGTACCAAGTTTGGTTAAAGAAGAAACATTCGCAGGCGCAGCAGTCTTTGAGGTTTCTTCACATGTGTTTCATAACCTTACTATGCAGAAACGCAAGGGTAAGCATTGGAGAATTTATTTGGAAGAAGATGATAGTTATATGGAAATAAGAGAGTGGGCCAAAAAAAATAAAGGTCCTATTATAGTTAGAAA
>Ga0208257_1000109_pt1 | contig 28395 bp, 44 predicted proteins | sample CryBogCBH10Sep07_FD_184610 | JGI IMG/M metagenome (GOLD analysis project Ga0208257, IMG submission 184610) | Freshwater microbial communities from Crystal Bog, Wisconsin, USA - CBH10Sep07 (SPAdes) | ecosystem: Environmental > Aquatic > Freshwater > Lake | place: Crystal Bog, Wisconsin, USA... | reverse complement strand
TGACGGAAAGATTTTCACCGAGAAACTCATTTCTAATTATGTTGATGTTGGTACTGCACAAGAATGGTTCAAGTATAATGACAAGCCCGTAATCTTCTGTGATATTGATGGTACAATTATCAAAGCACAGAGGCGAGTTGGTATCAATTCATATGATGATGAGCCAGAAGTGATGACAAAAAATGTTGAAAGGTTGTTAGAATATGAACGAAATGGTTCATTGATTATCTTCACAACAGCTAGAGAAAAGGACCAAGAATGGGTCACTAGAGCAATGTTGGCTAGATTGGGATTCAAATCAAATCAATTGATTATTGGTCTGCCTAATGCTAGACGCATACTTATCAATGATTTTGATAACAGCAATCCTCATCCTAGAGCCGAGGCTATCAACATTTACCGCAACACCGATACATTGGACTATTACCTATGAGTTTTATCCCAGATAAGAATTTGTTTCTTGTAACTTCAGCAATTAAATGTAGAAATGTTAGATTCTGGAGTCACGAACAGCGGTTTCAACAAACTGTATTAACCGTTGAATCAATACGTAACCGGGTACCAGAAGCAAGTATCATTTTGGCTGACGCCTCAATTATACCATTAACGGAAGAAGAACATAAGCAATTACAGCCTTATGTAAATGTATTCATGGACATGAACCAAGTTCCAGATGTGAATAAGTTTTCTTCTGCTGGTATGCAAGCTTGGGCTGAAGGTGCATTAATGTTAAATGCTTTACACATATTGAAACAACAGCCTTGGATTAAAGATGTTAAACGAATCTTTAAGGTTTCTGGTCGTTCCATATTGGAGCCAGAATTTAATCTAAGTGATTACGATAACTTATTTGGTAAATATGTATTCAAAAAACGCATTCCAACATGGATGCCACAAGTAACCCATGGTGCAACTGACTTATTGATTACTAGAATGCTATCATTTTGTCCATCTCTAATTGACAATTATATGGAAGTTACACAGAAAAACTTCCCATTGTTTCAATTTATGGACTTTGAACATGCACATTTTGTCAACATTCCAAAAGAACATTTAGTTGAATTTGATAAAATTCACTGTTCTGGCTGGTTGGCAGGTAACGGACAAGTAGAAAAATATTGACTATGTAGCGAACCCAAAATCTACACGGTTTCAACCATTGAACCGAAAAGTTATATAAATAACTCCATGGCAATCATAGTGTATTGCAATTCTAATGGAGTTTACATGCCTTCTATACAACACCAAATTTATTTGAAAAGAGCTGGTCTCCTTTCAGAATCTTCTTTGGGTGAAAAAGATTCAGACCAAGAAAAAAAGATCCATGATTTTGTTGACTATTTGAGAAGACACGATGGTGAAGATGGTGATGAATATGCTGATGACTATGAACACGATAAAGAAGAAGAAAAAGAGCTTTCTGAAGCTGTAAAAAAAGAAAAGAAAGAAAGTGAATATACCTCTAACGACAAGGGTATTTTACATGAACTTCTAGTTGGTCACCACCTGAATGGTGGAAAACACATGGACAAGCATCCCGACAAAGACGGTGATACTCCAGAACAAGCCCACGACAAAATCAAACAAAAACTATTTGACAAACATGGTAATCATGATGAATATAACCGTTTGAATGAAAAGGCCAAAAGTGCGGCCGCCGATTTAAGAAAACAAATTGAAGTAGGTGGTAGAAAAATTCACACAGTTCATTGGACTTCAAAACCAGGTGACATTAAAAGGTCCACCGGAATTGAATCGTCACAGAAACAAGACGCATCGGATATCATGGTTCACACTAAAAAAGCAGGTGATCCAAAAACCAAATTCCATGGCGTTAGTCTAAAGGTAACTGACGGAACAGACAAAAACATTACCGCATCAAATCCTGGTATGGAAGCGACACGTGGTGCACAGCACATGGTTGATGAGCATAGAGCAAAAATGCTAAAAAAATATCCAGAATTATTGAATACAAATGCAAAACAAAGAAAAGAAATAATGGAAAAAAATCCAGAAATGAAAGCACACGTTTTGCATGAGAATCGTTTGCTCTGCGCTAAAATGGCAGAACATATTTCAAAACATCTAAATCGTTCACCTAGTCATGAAATGGCAGAACACATTAGAACTCATGTCTTACAATGCAATAAAACTCCATTACAAGAAAACGGTCACGAACATATTAGACATACAACATTCCAAGGTACTAAAAAATCCGGTGGACAAACACAGCATCATAGTATAGATCCAAGTAAAAAATGGAATCATATTTTAGACAATCACCACAACATTGTTGCCCACGCAGAAGGTGGAACAGTGCACTTCTGGCATAAAGGAAAGCTTTTTGCTACACATAGAATGCGAGTTGCATCCAGTAGCGATCCTTTACCTAGCTTTAAAGGTGACGGAAAGGCATATGGAGATTAAATGAGAACATTTAAATCATTACTTAAAGAAGAAGCTGACGAGTCCAAGCTAAAGCACATCACGCATGTGGAAGACCATCCTATCCATAATGGTGCGGAAGGTTTTAACCATGCTGTTGGAGTATTGAATCAAGTTAAAAAACATATCAAAGCAGGCAAAAATGATCCTACTTTGACAATGAAACACGATGGTTCACCGAGCATTGTCTATGGTCATCATCCAGAAACTGGTAAATTCTTTGTTGCGTCCAAATCTGCATTTAATGTAAGTCCAAAAGTCAATTATTCCGACAGAGATATTGAAGCAAATCACGGTCATGCACCAGGTCTCGTGGCTAAACTAAAAGATGCTTTACATCACTTACCTAAAGTTGCACCAAAAACTGGTGTTTTCCAAGGCGATATGATGTTTGGCCATGGTGATAAGACAGAACATGATGGTAGAGTACACTTCAAACCAAACACAATCAACTATTCTGCACCTAAAGAATCAGAAGAAGGTAAGAAAATACGTAAAGCCAAAATTGGTGTTTATACTCACACACAATATCATGGTAAAACCTTGGCTGATATGAAGGCAGATTACCATCCAGATTTGTCTGGCTTCAAAAATCATCCAGATGTGTACCACAGAGAGCCAGGTCACGATACATCTAAAGTAATGATGACACCTCACGATGAGCATCAATTTGAACACCATTTGGCATCAGCGCAAGCATTACATGACCTACACGGCAAACAGATGTATCCTGCTATAGAACCACACGGCAACCATGGTGGTCCAATTGAAGCACACATCAACCAAACAGTTAGAACTGGTGAAAAACCAAGTGTGCATGGGTTAAAGAAATCAATTGAAGCCAAGTATGACAAAGATATTGCTAAGGTTAAAACTCCAGCAGCAATTACTAGAAAAGAAGCGGAAAAGAAAGCACATATTGAACACATAGATAATAACAGTCAACATTATGAGAATTTCTTCAAGATGCATCACCACTTACAACAAGCGAAAAATGCATTGGTCCATGTGTTGGCTAGACACACAGGAGGTTTAGAACATTCCGTTGGTGATGCATCAGTTAAACCAGAAGGTTTTGTTGCAACACATAAGGGTAAAGTTTCTAAACTTAATGATAGACAAGAATTCAACAGACTTAACTTTTTGGCAAGACCACGATGAAATCATTTAGACAGTTAGTAGAAGAAAAAACCAAGTCAATTGTTATGGCAATTGGTCGCATGAACCCACCAACCAAGGGTCATGAGGAAAATGTTAGAGCAATTCAAGACTTGGCCAAAAAGAATAATGCTGACCACATTATTGTGGCTTCTCACGCTCATGACGCTAAGAAGAATCCACTAGAAGTTAATACAAAAATGAAGCACATCAAACGTGCTTTTCCAGATGCAAACATTGTTCCTGCAACAAAAGAAGCACCGGGACTATTGCATCATGCAGCAGAAATGCACAAAAAAGGTTACAACCATGCTATCGTTGCATCAGGTGAAGGTGCGGAAGCAAACTATCACTTATTGAAGAAATACAATGGTGTGGAGGGTCGCCACGGTTACTTTAAGTTTGACCACATTGAACAACAATCAACCGGTGAGCGTAAACCTGGTATCTCTGGTACCGACATGCGTAATTATGTGAAGAATGGTAATTTTCATGATTTTGCAAAGAATCTGCCATCAAACATTAGAAAAAATCCTGCTCATGCAACGGAATTATTCCATGATGTAACTAGGGGTATGGGCTTGCATGAATCCACCAACCGTGGATATGGTAAAGCTATTTTTGTTACTGGTGGTCCTGGTTCTGGTAAAGATGTTGTTATTCGTGAGTGTATCGCAGAACAAAACATAGTTGAATTAAACTTCCAGCAAGTTATGGACATTATGAACGACAAGCACAAGTTGGCTATGCGTTCTATGAATCCTAAGATGGAAGCAATTCGTCAACGTGGTCCACTTATCATTAATGGACCTGCTGATGATTATGAAAAGATTTCACATATCAAAGAAGAATTGGAAGAACTAGGTTATAAGACCATGATGGTTTTTGTTGATACAACAGACCAAGTTAGCCAAGAAAGAAATACATTATTGTCCAGAATGATGATTGAATCCATTCGTCATGCACGTTGGACAGAAGCACAAAAAAACATCACACATTTCTCAGAATTGTTTGAAAGTTTCTCCCGTTTTGATAATACTGGAGACCTAGAAGAAAAGGTTAGCGATATTGCTGATTTGTTTGCAGAGACAACCAAGTTCTTAGATAACGGTTCAATACACTATTCAAGTGCAAACAAATTCTTGCAAATCTATGAAGGCTCAAAGTCTATTCAAAGAACCAATTTGAAAGATAAAGGACTAAATGTATTGAAAGACAACAACAGTCCAGTTATGCAATTTGCCGCAAAACTAGGTCGTAGAGATGATGTTAGAGATGGTGATATCAAAATGAATACTGGTTACACTGCTAGAATTGGTGGTGGAAACACTTATGCAGAAGATAAAAATCCAGTAATGGTAAAGGCTCCAGAACCAAAAGTTTCAAATTTCAATAGAGATGCCGATTCCAATAGAAAAAGAAAAGTTGGTGACAAGTCTCTAACTGCTGCTAGAATAGGAAGTGTTGATGGTGTTGGTTCATCATATGACACAAGAGGTGGTTCTACTGGTGCCGCTAATGCAGGTCTTGGAGATAATACATACCATGAGGAAAGAGAATTTAGCAACGATGATGTTGCAAATTTTGCTGGTCAAACAAGAGGCGTAAGCCCAAATCCACTAGCAGAAAAGAATAAGAAATTGAAAAAGTTTAAGGAATCAATCTTTGATTTTGGTCAAGGAGATTCTGGTGTAGGTGGCACTCTTGGTGGTGCTGGTAATAAGGAAGACTTTGTTAAGCCATCAGAAAAGTTTGGCCAATCAGGTATAACAATTAAAAAGAAAAAAACAGGAGTAAAATAATGTTTACTAAATCTCTAGTACCACAATCTTTGGTTGATGCAACAAAAGCAATCATGGAAGCAGACGAAAAGAAAAAGATGCTTCTAGAACCAGAATTAGATGAAACCGGTTTTCACAAGGCTGCACATGCTGCCAAGAGAGCAAACCAATCTCATTTTGAATTCCGAGGTAAAAGATATCCAGTAACTGCAAAACACCACTCTGAAGGAATGGTTCCTCCAGAAAAAATTGCTGCTCAAATCTCAAAGAAAAAAGATGACAAAGCAGCGGCATCTGGACACAGTGCTGACGTTAGAGAAGAAGATGAAAAGAAATCTTCTAATCCTTTTGACGTTCTAAGAGGTAAATACATGAGTCAATTGCCTAAGAAACCAGGCGAATTGACTGGTCATGAACACAAGAAAACTTCTACTGGTGATGTGTACACCAAGAAAGCAGTTAAAGAAGAATCTCATCCAGATGAGAAGGAAGATAAAGCACTTGTTAAGAAAATGGTTAAGCCATCTGCTTTGAAAAAAGAAGAAGATAAAGAAACTCGTTTATCTAAACACAGCATGACAGAAGAAGGTGATTGCGTAACTGAACCACAAGCAAAGAAAATTGCTCACAAAGAAGTTGGCAAACACGAAAAAGAAATGCACAAAGAAGAACGTCACATGACTTCTGCTGAAAAAGAAAAACGTGAAAAAATTGTTAAGTCTATGAAAAAAGGTATTGCCGGTTTCAAAGACCGCTATGGTGACCGTGCTAAAAATGTAATGTATGCTACTGCTACAAAACAAGTCATGAAACATGAAGACCTTGGTGGTATCAGCACAATGAGCGAAGAAGATGATGTTCGCATTGATCCGGGTGAAAACATGAAGACTAAAACTGTTGATACTCTAAAAGGACGTGAAAAAGTTCCTGCTGACTATCACAACAAACCACTTTCATATAAAGTTAAGTTGAATGTTGAAGAAAAAACTTCACCAATGGAAGTTGCAAAAGAATTGGCTCGTAAATCTTTCAAAAAGATTAGAAATGAAACCATGATGGGTAAGTTAGGTACATCTGAGGAAAAGAAAAAATGGTAAATCCTAAAGAAGTGGTGAAAGGTGTTGTTAAAAAAGTAGCACCTCCATCAAAAGGTAATGTGGATCCTAGTGATCCTTGGTCCGCCACCGGTGCTGGTGGTGGCCTTCAAATTCCAGAAAATGTAACCTCACGCCGTGCAGACTTGTTATCCAAGTTCTATAAGGCTAAAGGTTACAATATCAATTACGTCAGTAAAAACCAAAGAGTTGGTCAAGCTAAGACTGGTGAATTTGAAAAATGGAAACGTGACCATGGCATCTATGAAGAAGACGATGTTGATGAAGATTTAACAACAAAATATAGTGGTAAACACACAGGTGCACCAGATATCCGTTCAGATATTTCCAAATCTCCAACTCTAAAAAGAAAACAACAACTGGATCAAGCAGCATCACATTATGCAATTCCAGCACCAGCAGGAAGTATGAGTAAATTAAGAAAAGAAGACAACATTAACGATCCACAATGTGCAACTCAATCTCCTTTTGATGGTGCAAATACAACTAATGATGTTGCTCCTAAGAAATCTAAAGCTGCTAAAATGGTCAAAGAAATCTATGCAAAACATAGATTGAAAGAAGACTTGTATGACCATGAAAAAGATGACAAGGGTCCTGGTACAAATGTTAAACCACCAAAAGTCATTAAAAAACAAGAGGTTAATGATGACAATGAAAAGGGAACCAATGCTCGCATGGTTCTAAAAGGTGGAACAACTCTTACTGGAGAGAAACGAGACACGATTGAAATTGATCCAATGATGAAGAATCGTGGCAAACAACCAGACTATATTGCCACAAATACAGGCAAAAAATCAATTCAATAAATAGGTAGATTACCCTTCAAGGAGATATAAACATGTCAGCATGGAAAAATACAGACGCATTCAGCAACCAAGGCAAAGCAAAAATGGATGTTGTTAGAAGCACCAGAGAAAACGTTCAACTTACTATTACTACCGGTAATACCGCAGGTAATAATGTTATTACAGTTTCTTATTATGATGGTGGTCTAAACAATGTCGCAAACATTGGTATCACAGCAGGTCAATATGTCTATTTCTGGTCAAACGGCTTTGGTGATAACAAAGGTGGTCGAGCAGGTAATGGTATTCCTGGTTTCTTTGCATCAAACACAACTGTTGCTTCTACAAGCGGCAACACAATTACGCTAGGTACTGCACTATTCAATACAGTAAGTTCTGGTTTTGGTGTTGAATTTGATAAAGCTGTTGCTTATAACACAAACAAAACAGTAACTAAAACATATGGTTCAGACACAATTTTGGTTACACCAACTCGTCTAGCAAATAACACTGTTAATATCGGAAGCAGTTATCCAGGTTGGGTTCACATTCAAAAGAAAACCAACAATGATGGAACAGTTCGTTATATCAGCGAAACATTGGTTGCTTTGGCTAGTCCAACTGCCGCAAATACCAACTCAGCTAATACAAGCTGGGGACAACCATTCACTGGTCTATAATAAGGATGGGGCTTTTGCCCCAACATTATGTTTGATGATTTGAATGAAGATAATTTTGTGATGTATGCGGTTAAGTGTTACACATCCACTAGCTGTCTTATGTCTGAATTTGAAGGAGACTTGAAAAGAACAAAGTATCTTAAAAGGCTCCTTCGTAGATATAAGATAACTAAGAATCTCAAAGAGAGATTAATACTTAATCACATTATATTACTAAACAATGTATTTGGTGTTGAAGCGACCGCAAGGATATTGTTTTTTAGAATTGATGAGAAGGACTATGATGTACTCAAGACCTTCTTACTGTATCTAAATATATTACCAGAAGTGGTTGTCGGCATTAGAGGCAAGAATATAAGAACGGACATAATTCCAGTGGACATGAAAGTAGCAGACATACTGAGGAAAATATGAAAAACTTTAAACAACTAAGAGAAAAAGTTAAAAAGCCAACAGGTGGCCTTAAAGATGCATGTTGGACCGGTTACACTGCCGTTGGCATGAAAATGAAGGGTGGCCGTAAAGTTCCTAATTGTGTACCTGAAGAAGTTACTGAAGCCAAAGACCACGAATATTCTGATCCACATATGGCCGTTAACCAACTAAGAACAATCATGCACAATGCAGAAGAATTGTGTGAGATGCTTGGTGACAACACCGACTTGCCTGAATGGGTTGAGTCTAAAATTACATTGGCAGAAGACTACATTATGACAGTCGCCAATTATATGCGTAGTGAACTCAAAGAAGAAGTTGTGGCGGAAGGCTCGGGAAAGAATGTAGTCAAGTCAGTCAAGGTAGGAAACTTTAGACACGATTTGGTCAATACTGGAATGGGTTGGCAGGTTCGTATCCATAACGGTGATAAACTTTATGATACTGGGTTGAGCAAGAACTCAGAAGAAAAAGGTTTAGCCGCATTGGATAACTCAGTGGCATACACTAAAAAGCAACTAAACATTAAAGAGCAAGGTGTGGCGGAAGGCGCTCCAGAACTATTGAAGAAAGAAATGCCAACACATCGTCATGCTGAAAAATTATTAGCACAAAATGGTGTAAGTAAAGACGATCCAGATTATTACCACCATCTTAATAACACAATAAAACATCTTCGTCAGTTTGGTAACATTGATTTGATTAACAAAGGTGACGAGCAAGGTGTGGCGGAAGAAGTTGAATCAATGTTTGATATTGTTGAAGAACTTGTGATGGAGATTGCAGAAACTCACAACATTGATCCTGAAGTTATTTGGGAAGACCTAGAAGATGTATCGGACGAAGAATTGTATGAGTCTGCTGCATGGAGACGCAAAGAAGGTAAAGACCCTAAAGGTGGTTTGAACCGTAAAGGTGTTGCATCTTATCGTAGAGAGAATCCAGGTTCAAAACTAAAGATGGCAGTAACAACACCACCATCAAAATTGAAAAAAGGTTCTAAGGCAGCAAATCGCCGTAAATCCTTTTGTGCTAGAATGGGTGGTATGAAAGGTCCTATGAAAAAGGACGGCAAACCAACTCGCAAAGCACTAGCACTAAGAAAATGGAATTGCTAATGTTATCCTTTAAATCGTTCATCACTGAAGAAGCCGAAAAAGAATTTGAAATCGGTTATAGCCATAACAAATCGGGAAAAATGACCCACGGTTCTGTTATGGCTAAAAATGCAAAACATGCAATAGAAAAATGTAAAAGTGTTGTTCCAACGACACACACTTTACATGATGTGTTTGACACAACAAATGGACATTATCATCATCCAGTAACTGGAAGAAAAATGAAAGACCAGTTCCAAGAAGATGCTGGTGCTGCCGGTGCAGTTGCATCAGGTCCAACAAATACTGCCGGCGGTGGCCAAGTTGCAGGTATGGGTCAACCTCCTGGTAGTAAATCGGGTGAACCTGGTGTTTACTTGAAGAAAAAGAAAAAAGCACATAACCCCGTAATGATGGGAATGGGTTCAAGAAAACCACCAAAGATTTAAGGATATGAAATGTTTGATATGTTCTCTCCTGAGTATGTTATAAACTATGCATTAGGATTACTACCAACATGGGTACCATGGGCAATTGCTGCAAGCGGCATTGCCCTTTTTTTATTGTCACATATTTTTAACAAATTGATACCTTTGTTATATAGATTTGTCATTACAATTTTATGCTTCATATTGGTTGGTCTTGGTTTTTGGTTGCAAGGCCGACAAGACATTCTAATTGAAGGTAAACATGAAGTTGAAAAGATAGTTACGGAACAGAAAGTCATAACTAAGGTTGTTGTACAGAAGTTCATTGAAAAACAAAAAGAAATTGAGGTAGTACATGATAAAATTGCAGCAGAAATCAATACTAAAGATGACCATATGTGTGATGTTCCTGAGTCTTTTGTACGGGTGCACGACAGCGCCGCTCAAAATACCGTTCCCGGACCTGCCAACGGAATTGATGGAACCTCCTCCGGAATTGCACTCTCTCAAGTCGAACACACAATCACCGACAACTACGAACTCTACCATAAAGTCGCAGAGCAATTGAAGTCATTGCAAGAATGGGTAACTAAACAGAAGGAGTTGAATCCATGAAAAAATTAATTTTAATCGGTGCACTTGCTTTGACTGGTTGTTCCAGTATCATGGGCATCGTAGGAATGCAACCATTCGACAGTAATGAATATGGTTACACTGTGTCTATCCGAACCAGAGCAATCAGTGGAGACTGTTCCAAAGAGAACCTGAATGCAATGTATTTGGACAGTCAATTGTTCAAAAACTATACACAATATATTCCATACAACGACAAAACAAATAGTATGGCCACAGATTTGAATAAAATTGTAGAAGAACTTTACAAGAGAGAAAATCCTAGTGCCACCTATTGTAAATTAAAACTAAATAGTATCAGCAAGTCCGCAGAAGAAATTCAACAAGTAGTTGGGAGTAAACCAAGATGAGTACATTACAAGACATAACTGCATTGGCACAAGATTATCAAGCACAATATAATGCTGGTTCTCTATCTGCATCCGAATTCAAAGAATTGGTCGAAGACCTACAATTGGTCAAACACATCGAACAAACCGCAGCAGAATTGGCAACCGATGAAGAAGCACGTGCCGTTTTGATGGGTATTGTGCAAATTGCTGGAGCACTATGATTTTAACTAAGCCGCAGTTGAAGCAGATTCTACCAAAGAATCCATATATTGACCATTGGTACTCTGCTTTAGAACAATTATTGCCGGATTATCAAATTGATACACCGCAACGTATTGCTGCGTTCTTGGCTCAGTGTGCCCATGAGTCTGCTGAATTTACCGCATTGAAAGAAAATCTAAATTACAAAGCGCCAACTCTACGCAAGATTTTTCCGAAGTATTTCCCGACAGACGATATTGCAAACGAATACGCAAGCAAACCAAACAAGCAGGAAGCAATTGCAAATCGTGTTTACGCCAATCGTATGGGTAATGGAGATGAAGCGTCTGGTGACGGTTACCGCTACTGTGGTCGTGGTCTAATTCAGACTACAGGCAAAGACAACTATTTCTGGTTTGCTGCAAGTATTGGTATAACACCAGAAGAAGCAGCAGAGTATATGCAAACATTTGAAGGTGCTGCACAATCAGCATGTTGGTTCTGGGAAACCAATAATTTGAACCAATGGGCCGACAAGAATGATATGTTAACCTTGACCAAACGTATCAATGGTGGCACTATTGGTCTTGATGACCGCATTAAACATTATAACCATGTTATGTCTGTACTAGGAGCGTAACATGCATGATAGAAAATTATTCGCATATGCAGCAATCTTACTCATATTACCACTTACTCTTGCTATGTGTGGGGGTGATAAGTTTCGTTACCCTTGTCAGGATCCTAAGAACTGGGATAAAGAGGAATGTAAACCGCCTATATGTGATGTCACAAGGACTTGTCCGGAACATATCTTCAAGGGCCAGCGTGATCCAAGATTGGGTCCGCCAGCACCTGAACCAAGTGCGCCAGTCAATCAAACACCAACGGCAGGAAAACCGCCGCAAGGAGTTAACTGTGGAAAATAACGAACAATTCTTATACACTGAAGACCAGCTAATGGCTCGTCTGAAGTTCTTCATCGGTATCTGTCTAGCATTGACTTTGACAGGTATCGTTTTCGTTGTGCTTTATTCTATCATCTTTATTACACAGCCGTTAAACGCTATCAGTCCTATTGACCAGAAGTTCTTTGAAATGATTATACCAATTGCCACTTTCTTGACAGGCACATTGTCAGGTATTATGTTGGCAGGTAATGACAAAGATTTAAAAGCAAAGGCATTAGATGCAGCAAACAGACCAACACCAGTCTCGCCAGCGCCAGTTGCAGCACCCGTACCACAACCTGTGTTTGCAACACCTCCAGTATCTGCGCCAGTACCAAAACCAATTATACCAGTTACCCCCTTGCCAACAGCACCAGTTTCAGCAGATAATGCCGGTGTTCCGTCTTCAGATGTAGTGGTAGGTTTTGGTGGTAAGCTTGCTCCCCCTCCAGCTCCACAACCTGAAATCTAAGGAACCAAAATGAAATCAATTATTCTAGCCCTTTCTTTATCTCTAATGGCAGTTGGTGCAGTTCAAGCTGAAACCAAAAAGGTTTGCGAAACCACCAAAGACGCTAAGACACAAAAAGAAAAAGAAGTCTGCAAAACAATTACCATCCACAAAAAATTAGATGGTACCAAAATTCCTGACAAAAAATAATGGCTGAAGATTCAATTCATGTTGATGTCGGAGTACTAAAGTCTCAAGTATCAACCATAACAGAACTGTGTAATAAGATGGACAAGGTTATAGAAAAACTTGTGGATCAGCACGACCGTCACATTGCAAAGGTATACGATGATATGGACAAGAGAAGACTTGAAACGAACGGCGATATCAATGAATTGCATGGCCGTATAGATGCAGTCTTGGACAAAGTTCAAGATACCGAAAAAACTTTATTGGATGAAATTAAGTTACTCCGTAAAGAAATGCAAGAACACAATACAAAAGAAAAAGAATCCTTAGACAAGCTTTTGCAATGGAAGTGGATGGTTGCAGGTGGTATACTTGCTTTATCATGGTTGATTTCTCATGTCAAACCTGATACACTGAGAAGTCTGTTCGGATAATTTTCTCTTTTTTACATTATGAGCGTATACATTGACCGTAGTTTCCTCCTCCAAGTGTCGCCAAAATTACTGAGGTTTTCTAAAAAGAAAGAAGACCTTTATAATTTCCGGTGCCCACTGTGTGGAGATTCTCAAAAAAATAAATCAAAGTGTCGTGGTTATGTTTACCGAAAAGGTAACAACTACTTCTACATGTGTCACAACTGTGGTGCATCCACATCTTTCTATAACTTTCTCAAACAGGTTGACACCAACCTACTAGAACAGTATTCACTGGAACTATACAAGGCATCAGCCAACACAAATTCACCAGAACCCACATTCTCTGAGTTGACGGTTAAACCAACTTTCAAGAAAAGTCTAGATTTACCAAAGATATCAGAATTGCCTGATGACCACTTTGCAAAACAATATGTAATCAACCGTGTGATTCCCACTTCAATGTATAGTAATTTATATTATGCAGAAGATTTCAAGGCATTAGTAGATTCATTTGGTGTAGATAAAGATATCATTGCTGGTGATAAACGACTTGTTATTCCGTTTCACGATAAAGAAGGAAACATCACTGGATTCCAAGGTCGTGCACTGGGTGAATCAAAGATACGATACATCACAATTAAACTAACGGACGAAGGTCCACGCATGTTCGGTATCGACCGTGTCAATCAAGAGGAGAAGATTTTTGTTTTTGAGGGTCCTATTGATTCTATGTTTATTAAAAATTCTGTTGCCGTTGCCAGTTCTTCCTTGGAAGGAGCCGCAGAATACTTGGACAAATCAAAACTGGTACTTGTCTATGATAACGAACCAAGAAATAAAGAAATTGTCAAGTTGATGGAGAAAGCAATTGACAACCACTTCAATGTAGTAATCTGGCCTCCTATGATTACAGACAAAGATGTTAATGACATGATTTTGACAGGATTTGACATTGAAGAATTACATGATATAATGGAGCAAAACACGTTTGTGAACCTACGTGCAAAGATGGAATTTGTAAACTGGAAGAAAGTGTAATATGAATGTAAAGTTGATTTCGTATTCCCAAGGTGCTGATGGGAAGAATTTGTTAGACCAGATTGCTTATGCGGCAAGAGTGTCTAATCCAGCCAACCAAAACAACTCGGATACATCCGAAAAGTTGGTGCGTTACTTGATTAACAACCAACACTGGTCGCCATTGGAGATGGTTTCCTTGACATTGGAGATTGAAACTACACGAGACATTGCACGGCAAATTTTACGTCACCGTTCATTCTCTTTCCAAGAGTTTAGCCAGCGTTATGCTGATGCTTCACAACTTGGATTTGAAACACGGGAAGCACGATTGCAAGATACCAAGAATCGTCAGAACAGTATTGAAACCGATAACGCAACATTGATTGAGACATGGCGTCAACGTCAAAACCAAATTATGGATGAAGTTGAAGATGCTTATAAATGGGCTTTGGACAATGGAATTGCTAAAGAACAGGCTCGTGCCGTTTTGCCAGAAGGTATGACAAAATCACGCATGTATATGGCAGGAACCTTGCGTTCTTGGGTTCACTATATACAACTCCGAAGCGCAAATGGCACACAAAAAGAACATCAGGAAATTGCCTTGGCTTGTGCCTTGGTAATTGAACCTGTTTTTCCAATGATTAAAGAATTCGTAGAACAATAAGGAATAATATGGAATACATGGGCATTAAGATAGACCTGGAACGTGATAAGCTATTTGATGAATTAGGAATTAAACGATTAAAAGAATCGTACATGCGTGAGGAAGAAAAATCACCTCAAGAACGATTTGCATTTGTATCAGCATCTTTTGGATCCAATCCAGAACATGCACAGAGACTATACGATTATTCATCTAAACATTGGTTGTCATATTCAACACCAATCTTATCATTCGGTCGTTCTAAAAAAGGCCTACCTATTTCATGTTTTCTAAATTATATTAATGACACAGCGGAGGGTTTAGTTGATAACCTATCAGAAACTAACTGGCTTTCTATGTTCGGCGGCGGTGTTGGTATTGGTTTTGGTATTAGGTCTGCCGATGATAAGTCTACAGGCGTTATGCCGCATCTTAAAATATATGATGCTTCTTCTTTGGCGTATCGTCAAGGTCGCACTCGCCGTGGCTCTTACGCCGCTTATCTTGATATTACTCATCCTGACATCATTCCTTTCCTAGAGATGCGTAAGCCAACAGGCGACCCAAATGTGCGTTGCTTGAACTTACACCATGGAATCAACATCACCGATGACTTCATGCAAATCATTGAAAAGTGTATGTTGGATCCTAATGCAGACGATTCATGGAACTTAATTGATCCATACTCAAAAGAGATTCGTGAAACCGTTTCTGCAAGAAGTTTGTGGCAACAGATTCTAGAACTGCGTATGCACACAGGTGAACCATACATTCATTACATTGATACAAGTAACCGTGAATTGCCAGAATGGTTGAAAGATAAAGGTTTGAAAGTACACCAATCAAACTTGTGTTCTGAAATCATTTTACCAACAAGCAAAGAGCGTACTGCCGTATGTTGCTTATCTAGTTTGAACTTGGAGACTTATGATGATTGGAAGAATGAGCCGCTTTTTCTTAGGGACGTTGCTGAGATGCTTGATAACGTTCTACAGTATTTCATTTATAATGCTCCTAGTGTCGTACAAAGAGCAAGACATTCTGCTATGTTGGAACGCTCTATTGGTGTTGGTGCCCTCGGTTTCCACGCATATCTACAAAAGAACGGAATCGCATTTGAAGGTGTGATGGCAAAAGTTGCTAACAATAGAATCTTCAAAAGTATTAGAGAAGGACTAGACAATGCAAACCTTGCGCTCGGTTCTGAACGTGGTGAAGCACCTGATGCTAAGGGTACTGGCCGCCGCTTTAGTCATGTTATGGCTATTGCCCCCAATGCTTCTTCTTCTATTATTATGGGTAATACCTCCCCTAGTATTGAGCCTTATCGTGCTAATGCATATCGTCAAGATACTTTATCGGGCTCTTTTTTGAATAAGAATCGTTGGTTGGATAAAATTCTTAAAGAGTTGATTACCGACACCGACAAATACAATGAAGTATGGTCTTCTATTATTGCTAATGATGGTTCGGTTCAACACCTAGATATTTTGTCTGATGACCAAAAGGCAGTATTCAAAACATCTATGGAAATTGACCAACGTTGGGTGATTGACTTGGCAGCGGATAGACAATTACACATTGACCAAGCACAATCATTGAATCTGTTCTTCCGTCCAGATGCCAATATTAAATACGTTCATGCTATTCATTTTATGGCATGGAAAAAAGGATTGAAGACTTTGTACTACTGCCGTTCTGAAAAGATTGGTAAAGCTGACAAGGTTTCCAAGAAGATTGAACGTCAAGTCATCAAAGAAATTGACATGACACAAATTGCACAAGGTAATGACTGTATCGCATGTGAGGGATAATATGAAAAGAATTTTGAGATTTACTGCATCATGGTGCCAACCATGCAAAACATTGGCCGCAAATCTGGAAAGAGCAGAACTAAACCTTCCCATTGAGGTTATTGATATTGATGTAAATGAAGACATTGCAAATCAATATGGTATTCGTTCTGTTCCCACTTTAGTAATGTTAGATGAAAACATTGAAGTGAAACGAAATGTCGGAGTCAAAACACCAAAACTACTAAAAGAATGGGCAGAAGTATGATTAAGAAAGCGCAGAATGATGTAACATCGGAACGTAGTTACTTTAAACCTTTCAACTATGCTTGGGCATATGATGCATGGTTGAAACATGAACAATCACATTGGCTTCACACAGAAGTTCCAATGATGGAAGATGTGAAAGATTGGAAGAAGAAATTAACGGCAAGTGAAAAGAATTTTCTAACACATATTTTCCGTTTCTTCACACAAGGTGATATTGACGTTGCTGGTGGTTATGTTAAGAATTACCTGCCGTACTTTCCACAACCAGAAATGAGAATGATGTTGTTGGGTTTTGCTGCTCGTGAGGCATTACACGTTGCCGCATATTCACACTTGATTGAAACTCTTGGTTTACCTGAAACAACATACAATGAATTCTTAGAGTATGCTGAAATGAGAGAGAAACACGACTATGTGTTGGACATTTCAAAGCAAAATACAACCAAAGAGAATACTGCAACCCATATCGCCGTGTTCAGTGCTTTTACTGAAGGGATGCAGTTGTTCTCCTCTTTCATTATGTTGTTGAACTTTCCTCGTCATGGTAAAATGAAAGGCATGGGACAAATTGTTACATGGTCTATTGTTGATGAAACACAACACGCAGAGAACATGATTAAATTGTTCCGTACTTACATTCAAGAAAATCCAGAAATCTGGAATGATGAATTGAAGTCACGCATTTACACTATTGCTGAAAAGATGGTTGAACTAGAAGATAAGTTTATTGACCTAGCCTTTGCAATGGGTGAAATGGAAGGTTTGAGTGCTGAAGATGTTAAGAAATACATCCGTTACATTGCTGACCGTAGATTGATTTCTCTGTCACTCAAAGGTATCTTTAAGGTCAAAAAGAATCCACTACCATGGGTTGAAGAAATGATTAATGCACCTACACACACGAACTTCTTTGAGAATCGTGCAACTGATTATGCTAAAGGTGCTTTATCTGGGGATTGGTCCGATGTTTGGGCCAAATAATTTGTTAAACTATAATAAGAAGAATAAAAATGACAAACAAAGTAGTTTCTGGAGAATGTTTAGAATGTGAATCAACCTATGCTGTTGAATACGTTGAACAATTAGTCTCACAACAATTGCCAGAATATTGCCCTTTCTGTGGTGATCCAATCGAAGAATTATCCGAAGAATATATAGAGGATGATGACTTAGATGAAGATGACCTCAAATGGGAATAAACTGGCAATATAATGATACTGATTTCACAGAAGACCAAATTGGAGATAGTTACGGATTCGTATATCTGATAACAAACCTAGAGAACAACAAAAAGTATATCGGTAAGAAACTTTTCTGGTTCTCTAGGACCAAGATGGTAAAAGGTAAGAAGAAAAGAGTAAAAGTCCCATCGGACTGGCAAACTTATTACGGAAGTAGTGACAAACTACAAAAAGATGTTATACTATACGGACAGGATAAATTCCGCCGAGAGATACTACATCTTTGCAAGACTAAGGGAGAATGTAGTTACCTTGAGGCGAAAGAACAATTCGCAAACAACGTAATGGAAAGTGATGAGTATTACAATGACTGGATTATGGTCAGAGTGAGAAAAACACATATTAAGGACTACAATGACCGAACTAACAGAACTCAAGGCACTATTGAACAACGATTGTGATAGTTATGTCTTTCTACCAACAGAAGATGAAACTATACATGTTCAAGCAAGTGAATATAAGGATAAGGGAATCAAATTAGATGGTTCACCTATGGGAGACTGTTATCATATTATTCTTTTTAGAGAAGACGAAGAAGGTGAATTAGTTGATGTGGATAAGTTTGAGGGTATCTTAACTGCACCAGTTGAATATATTATGAGAATGATTAAAGAAGATTGGTTTGGTGTTGTTTGCAGAAAAACAACAACATCCGATGAATTTGTTAACAACGTATTTGCCAAATTACAAGAAGTGTGATATAGTACAATTTTAACTATTGGATTCGTAATGATTCTCGTTGACCTGAACCAAGTCCTTCTTGCAGGACTTATGGCTCAAATTTCAAACCAAAAGAACGTGAAGTTGGAAGAAGGTTTAATCCGACATATGGTTCTTAATATCCTCCGAATGCACCTCAAGACGTTCCGCAAGGAATATGGTGAAGTCGTACTTTGCTGTGACAACCGCAAGTATTGGCGTAAGGAGTTCTTTCCATTCTACAAGGCAGGTCGTAAAAAGACCCGTGAAAAGTCTCCATTAGATTGGCATGCCATCTTTGACATGTTGGCAAAGTTCAAGCAAGAATTGAAAGAAAACTTTCCTTATAAAGTTATTGATGTTGAATCTGCTGAAGCGGATGATATCATCGGCACTCTTGTTCCTCGCCATGCCGCACACGAAAAGATTCTTATTCTTTCCAGTGATGGTGATTTCTTGCAATTGCAACGCTGGGGCAGCAATGTCAAACAATACAATCCTGCATTGAAGAAATATCTCAAATCTGAAAACCCAATGATGGAACTCCAAGAAAAAATCATTCGTGGTGATAAGGGTGATGGTATTCCTAACATCTTTTCACCAAGTGATTGTTTTGTTCGTGATTTGCGACAGAAACCTATAACCAAAGGTGTATTAGACAAATTGCTAAAAGAGAATGCCGAAGATTGGTCGGATGAAAATGCAAAAATTGGTTATTCTCGTAACAAGACATTAATTGACTTGACCTGCATTCCCACTGAAATTAAAGAACAAATTATAAATACTTACGAAGAAGCTAAACCTGCAAATAAGCAGAAGATGTTGAATTATTTCATTCAATATAAATTAACCAACCTAATGGATGTGATTGAGGATTTCTAATGAAGAATATGTATGAAGTTTTTGACGAATTTGAATTAGCCAAAAATAAAAAAGAACGAATTGCAGTATTGCAGAAAAATGTTTCCAAAGTAATGACACAAGTTTTGGAATTAGCATTTCATCCGCAATATGAGTGGTTGCACCACGAAGTTCCACCAGGATATCAAATCAAGGATGTTCCAGTAGGAATGGGTTATGCACAATTGACCACCGAAATACGGAAACTGTATATGTTCCGTAAAGGTGATCCAACTGCTGAAAAACTAACACCACAAAAGCGTAATCAATTACTCGTTGAGTATCTCCAGAACCTAGAGCCACGGGAGGCAGAGGTCGTTATTGGTATTTTCAATAAAGACTTGGGTGTCAAGGGACTGGACTATAAGTTTGTTAAAGAAGCCTTTCCCGGAATGTTACCATAATAAGGAGTTAGTAAGTGTCTAAAAATGTAGCTAAGTTTCGCAAAGAAAGAGACTACAACGATGAATATGCATTTAAAACAAATACATATGACCGTAAACAGCGAGACAAACAGAGAGAATCCAAAAAACAGTCAAAGTATTTTGATGCATACGAATCGGACTACTATTCAGACGCAAAACGTTACCGCAAATAATGTTGTAAAAAAACAACACATGACTTGACAAGAACTAAAATCTCTGTATAATACAAAACTTGTATGGAGATTTTATGTTTATTCACGGTAGTATTCCTAAGTCAAAAAAACGCAAAGTGCCTAAGGCTCAACAGGCTCAGTATGATGCTTGGTTGAAATCCATTGAGGATATGAAACCTAAATCATTGAGTAAATTTACTCACAAACCGGAAATCAAAAGTCCAGTTGTTACTGGTGTTTTTGTTCGGGAAACCCGTAAAATTGAATCTTTGAATACAGGACTTGGTGTTGCCACCAAAGCACCACCAAAAGTTTACACCGGAACAAAGGTTAAGGGCATTGCAACTATGCATAAGTCTAATGCCGTGCCGGTTTTTACTGATGAAGAAGCAAAAGACATTTCAAGCATGAGGCGATAATGAAAAATACTAAATTTGTTGTAAAATTACAACGTCCGGTCTGTCGGACACCTATTAAACCAATGCAGGTACATAAACCTGTCGTTATTAATGCACGTAAAGAGAAGCATAAACGCACTTTGTCGCATTATTTGAACGGAGATGCATAAAATGACAGATTTTTCAGCGCAAAGTGACCACCGTTTGATAGAACCACTCAAAGTCGACCAAGAAGCAGTAAAATCACTAATTGAAGTTACTAAAATGTGGGCCAATCTCACTCAATTTGAGCAGGACCTAGAAAATTATGAAAAACTTAAACATCAATTTGAATGACCGTTCTTGGCCAGCAATTATTGAAGATGCTCCTGACGGATCCGGCGATGGAATTCTGACTTTTCCTCCAGAACTGATTGAAATTACTGGATGGGTAGAAGGAACCAAATTAAACCTTGAAGTAAAAGACGGTTGCCTCTACATTACTGAAATTTAGTTGTAAAAATACAACACCACTTGACAAAACCTAGAATTATTGTATAATAGATACATATTCATTAGGACTTATTATGTTACTTACTCAATCCAAGTCACTTTTGGCCAAACTCATGGCCACCGAAAATCTTCACATTGAACAACGCAACGTTTCTACTGCATCCTTTGATGTTCAGAATCGTGTTTTGACTATTCCTGTTCTAAACAAAGACATCACCAACGACCAATACGACCTTTTCATCGGTCATGAAGTTGGTCATGCACTTTTTACTCCTTTGGACGGTCTCAAAAAGGCATTTGAAGAAAAAATGTCTATGTCCGTGCTGAATGTTGTTGAAGATTCTCGCATTGAACGTAAAATCAAGTCAAAATATCCTGGTTTGCGTCAGTCCTTCATACGTGCTTACAAGGATTTGCTTGAAAAAGACTTCTTTGGTACTAAAGATGAAGACCTGAACAAGCTCAATTTCATTGACCGTATCAATTTGTATTGCAAAGGCGGTGTGGACCTTGGTATCCGTTTCACCGATGAAGAAAAAATCATCTTGGATGAAGTGGAAAACACTGTAACCTATGATGATGTTATGCGTGTCGCTAAAAAAATCTGCGATAACATGACGGAAGAAGAAAAGGAACAGGCTAAATCCTCAAATCTTGACGATTATGAGTATGATGAAGACGGAAATGAAACAGAACCCGGTGATTCAACTGGTGATTCTGCTGAAAATACTGGTTCTGGCAAAAAAACTGAGACTGAAAAGTCAGAAGGACAATCGGAACAGTCTAATGGTGATGCAGAATCTCAAAAAGAAGATTCTAATGATGATGGACAGGTGAAAAGTGAGACTAAAGGTGCGGCCGGTCAATCCGGTTCCAACACCAAGACTCCCGTTTCTCACACCGATGAAGCGTTCCGCAGGAATGAACACAAATTGTTCTCAAATGATGGTCGGAAATATGCATACGGTAATGTTCCCAAGTTGATTCTTGACGAAATTATTGTTGACCACAAACTGCTGTGGAATCGTTATCGTTTGGATGTGCAAACCAAAGTTGACTACGCCAAACATGTCAACGGTGGTTATGAATTGCCTGATGGTCGCAATGGTGCCGATAAAAAGGCCTATCAAAAATTGCGTGAAGAATCCAAGAAAGTTGTTGGTTATTTGGTAAAAGAATTTGAACTGCGTAAAAATGCGGATCAAATGAAACGTGCATCCGTGGCAAAAACTGGTGAATTGAATATGTCTAAAATCTATTCTTATGGTTTTAGTGAAGATATCTTCAAGAAGATTTCAGTTGTACCTAATGGCAAGTCTCACGGCTTGGTTATGTTCATTGACTGGTCTGGTTCAATGCACAACCACATTGATAACACCATCCGTCAATTGTTGAATCTGGTTATGTTCTGTAAGAAAGTTAACATTCCTTATGATGTTTATGCTTTCACACAAGCATACGACAAGAATGCTCGTGTTCAACCTAAGAAAGATGACATGGTATTGGGTGAATTCTCTTTGATGAATCTGTTGTCTAGCCGTATGTCTGCAAGTGAGTATTCATATGCCGCTTCTGCTCTGTTGGGTTTCCATAATCGTTATTGTGTTAAACCTGACTGGTTCGGTCTTTCTGGTACTCCGTTGAACGAAGCTGTTGTTGCCGCTATGGAAATTGTTCCTAAGTTCCGTAAAGACAACCGTTTGCAAATTGTGAATACTGTATTCTTGACTGATGGTGATGGCCAAAAATCATTGTATGCATATGATTCCACTGGTCGTTATACGAGCCGACAAAGTAATACAACTTTTGTTATTCGTGACCCCGTAACTAAACATGAAGAATATGTTGAGGATGGTTACAGTCGTGAATTGACTGCCGCTTACATCAAACTGTTGAAGGCACGCACCAATGCACATGTTGTTGGTTTCTATGTTCTTTCTGGTCGTGATTTTGGTTATCAATTGCACCACTTTTCTGATGCTGAAACTACCGCTGAACAGGATGAATTCAAGAAGAAATTCCGCAGTAATAAGTACCAAGTCGTAACTTCAGAAGGTTATGATGAATACTACCTACTATATGCAGAAGGCCTGGAAACAGATGATGATACAGAATTTGAAGTGAAAGAAAATGCAACAACCCGTGGTTTTGTATCTGCTTTCTCCAAATACAATAACAACCGTAAAGCCAACCGAGTGGTATTGAACCGCTTTATTGGCCTGATTGCTTAAGGATTATTATGAGCGAAATTATAATGATGTATAGCCACAGAAATAAAAGAACCGAAGTTATCAGAGAAGATGATGGTACATATACCGTTGTCTTCTTTGCAAACGGTACTTGGATGCATGAAACCATTTCTACTAACGTAAACGAAGCCAAGCGATTGGCCGAAAGCTACGTTAATATTGGTCCTGCTGAATTCTTATCTGAATAAGATTAGAACCAAGGCGCAACGCCCTTTTTCTCATACTGACGAACCCAATAATCAACTTCAGCGGCACTTTGAACACCTTTAGAAGCAATGAATCTTTCAAGTCCTTTGCTATAGGTATTTGCATCAAATAAATTTTTGAAGAATTTAGAAATTACATTAAACATTTTATCCACCCTAGTAGTAACGATATTAGTATTTATACTAACTTATGTTGCAACGCACAAAAAAGAAAGTAAATTATGATTACACCACTAAAAGACCGAGTTATCATTGAGTTGGTACAAAAAGAAACCACCACAGCAAGTGGTATTGTCCTGTCCAGTGCCGATCCAGCAGAAGCAAATCGTGGTAAAGTTATTGCGGTTGGGCAAGAAGTACTTGACGTAAAAGTTGGAGATGTTATACTTGCTAACTGGAATAAAGCAACCAAATCAAAGGTAGACCAAGATGAGTTTTACATTATTAAAGAAGAAGATATCATTGCTGTTTTCGAGGATTAATTACTGGTTTTCCAGCGCCTCCGGAACCTCCTGCACCCAAAACTGTAACCAAGGACGTAACTGCACATGCAAGTAATTCCGCATACACCGCATAAACCCTTGGTGACCAGAACACCTTTTGACCAATTAAGCAACCTAGACCGTCTCAAAGATGCACTAGAAAAAGACAAACCAGAGTCTCAGTTATTCCAAGAGGAATGCAAAGAACTCAAGTTGAAGGTCAAACGAGCGGTTTCTACATTGTTTACTGATTTTCGTTTTGGTGTCCGGGAACAAATGTCAATACAATTGATTCTCTCTGGAGGTTCCATATCGTCCATATACCATGGAGAAAACGTAAAGGACTATGACTTCTGGTGCAGAGATTCCAAAGACATTCATCCGTTGGCCACTATTCTCAGAGATGAGGCCAAAGATATTATAATGGATGATACTGGTCCCGAATACGGTGATATCTTTGAAGCAACTGGTTTCCATGAATCACCTAATGCAATTACTCTCAAGAACCGAATGCAATTGATAACACTTTCGGATTATGAGAGGGCCCGTAGTGCGTTTGATTTCATCCATTGTATGCCCTACTATGACCTACACAGTGACCGATTGTATATCTCGATGGAACAATGGAGACTTATTAAGAGTAAGAGATTGGTTCGCCAGCACTTGACCATAGAACCTTCTAGTCACCGTGTAGCGAAATATAAAGAGAGAGGATGGAAAATATGAGTATAGTATATGATCCAAATTCCTATACTGCACCAAACGGAATATTGGGTACTGTTATTGGACCTCTTACAGTCAATAGTAATTATGATTCGGGATTAAATTTTCAGAGCGTTCGTGGTGAAATGGTGGCGGTACAAATGACCATTGGTAGTAGTCTACTTGAAGATAATATTATTGACAAAGATAAGATTAAGCATGAGTTGGCCTTGGAACTAGCACATAAGTTATTAGAAGGTAAGTATATTGAATTTACCCAACGAACTGACTTTGCAACGAATAACAAAATTATTGCCGCAAGATTATTTGTTACTCCCGATGGACAGACCCAAGTGATTAGAAAGGTCCAGGAGAAGTCATGAACATCCTACTGGTCGGTGTAAATTCACTGAACCTTTTCTCTTTTATGATTGGTATGTTCTTTGCAGCAACTATGTGGCGTGCAAGGGCTTTAATCTTTGTAGTGGTATACTTCATGGCACTTGCTGGTTACTACTGGTGGAAATCTGGAGCCGTATGATTACCGCTAAAGACATTGAGTATTATACTAAGACCTATGTGTGTATGCATGGTCCTGTAGATTCACAGGAGAAACTTGTGAACATGCTCAATTGGGTGGAAAAAATGAGAAAAATTCCAGAGGACCGTAGAAGAAAAATTTTAACCATTAAGAACCGCAAATGAACGAGAAATACTACGTTATCGCTGGTAACTATGCTGAGTACCAAGTCTTCTCTAGAAAAAAGTGTGGAGAATTCGGGGGCAGTTTATCTTTATCCAATTTTGTCTATGTGCAGAATAAAGAAAGTACTATAGGTGTAAGAAACCCCACAGGATGGTTAGTGGGAACCTGGAGAGAAAGACCAGATATCAGAGATGTTATCTATCATTTGTTGTTAAGGTCCGGGCTTGACGGTTCCGGTACCAACAAAACTCTGAGAAAAATTCTGGATGAATTAAATGAACAACACACCCTCAACCACAAAATTTAATCGTGACTCCTACTATGTCTTAACGGTTACTATGACCAAGGTAAGCTTTAAGATATTCTGTAGGGGTTACGACATTAAATCATGGATGGCCTTCCAAGAATCTGTGAATGCAAAGTATGAGTGGGAGGAGACAACCAGAGAAGCATACGAGAAACATTGCTTGCAACCACTGGAAGACGAGGGTCCTGGAGAAAAACCGGTCCGAGAAAAAAATCCTAGGACAAAAAACCCGGAGGGTAAAAGAGTGGAAATGCAGTTTTCGTCCTTAGAGGATTTTTTTGTTTCCGAGAAAATCGTTCCGGCGAAAAAAACCGGAAAAAATAAAATAGAGAAAAAAAGAGTTTGACCTGGTGGTGAAATTTTCTTACACGACCGCCACCCAAACCCCGCAACGGCCCCAGCACTGTCTCCGGGGGCTGCCGTGAGGCCTCTGAGGGGCTTGCCATGGCCCCTGTGATTATGCTATAATGGACCTATTTTCTCTCCGGTATTATCCTCCGATTAACTACTGATTTTCCCATTCTATATTCCAATAATACCAGCGCCTCTTCCTTATTACCCAGTAAATGCATTACCATTAGTTTGAACCGATTATCCATATTATACTCCTGCCCTGTTCAATTTAGATTCCGTATGCTTGGCCAAATCACTGATAATCTGGTGTTGCTTAGTGACCGGCATATCGGCTATTATGTTATTCAATAATGACTGGATATACCCCAAGGTGTAATATGCATTATCGGTGCGGTCATAACCACGATTATCATTCATTATCCGAATGGACTCGATTAGGTCGTTGGTTACTGTGTTGACGTCATTATAGGTGAAACGGATTTTCTTGGACATAATGGTTCCTTATAGAATGAAAAACTTGAAAGCGATAATGCAGATAATGAGAATGGATAATACTAGCATCAATAACCCTTATAAAGAGCCATAACAATAGCAGGACCAAAAGCGAGTGCCACAAAGGCTACTGCGGAAAGAGTGTCTAGGATGAATTTCATTGGTGTTCCTTATTAATATGGATGAATTATAACCGATCCATGGCCGATCGGCAACCATCTCAGGAATTCTAGACCGGACTTCTGGAGTATTCCAGGGGGGCTTGCCGGTACCTCTGGTTCTGGTATAATTGACCTATTCGAAAGCAGGACTGGGATGGACGTGGTGCCTGTCCGAATGAAACCCGGAGAAAACCTCGTTTGGACCATTATAACACATGGTAAACCATAGTGTCAACCAGTAAATTTTCGGTAATGTTGCGAAAAAACAACGGAAAACCTCTGAAAATGCTTGCCAACCTTCGGAAAATTTTGCTCGGAATCGCGGTAAGACACTAAGTCCCAATGTTATCCACAGGTTCCGATTGATTCCGAAAGACTTATTCACAGGTTATCCACAACCTGCGACCAATGTTGCGTAGGAACAACACTATGTTGTTTCCATACAACAAAATTGGAATAGTTGACCAATCCATGTGGTTATTGGTTGACGGATCCATGGTTCTTCCGTTATAATCCAACCATTGTTTCGGATGATGGTTATTATATTATATCATTATCCTATTCTATTATAACCATTATCTCTTTATATTATGTCTACATTATCTTCTCTTGAATCCCAATTGGCTGAATTGAATCGGTTAATCTTTGAAACAAAATGCGAATCGGTTAATCAACCTGTATATGAACCGATTAACCTCTCATTATCGGAAGTTACTGTGTCAAATAATAAGCATAATGAGAATGCCCTGATTATCTCGGAACAGGCACATATTGATTTTCTCTTGGCTGGAAAATCGGTTACTATTATTAAACCTAAACGTAATCGTGCATTATCCAAAAAGTATTTTGGTATTTGATTGGACATAATATGAATAAGATTATGATGAATATGCGGACTCCATTATCACTTGATTATGGTTCTTATAATCAAATTTATACCGACATGACGGAATTATATTTGGTTCCATTCTCTTATGATAATGGTGGTTATAAAAACCTTCATGAACCAAACTATAATCTATCCAATAATGAAGTGATATTCAAAAATAGTATTATGGAAAGGATTATGCGGGTTTTGGATGATAATGGTTGGAAATTGGGTAATATCAATTTTACCAGTATGACATTGACGATATTGAAATAAGGAGTTATTATGCGGTTAATGAGTATGAATGAAGCAATGAGAATAGTATCCGATTTTGGTCGTGATTATGGTTCGGTTAGTTTATTTGACGCCGTTGGTGATATGGAAGATAATCGAGATAGATTATTACCACACCAGATAATGGCTATGGATATTGTAATTGGTGAATATGAATTGGTTCCACGGTGTGAATTTGATATTTGACATTATCATATTGGTGATATTCGGTGTTGAGGTACTGGATATTCTTATAATGTGTTTACTTAATGGTCGGACATATTATAGGAAATAATAATGATTAACCCGCATGGATTATCCCAGCGGGTTTTTCAGGTGAAACGGTTGGTTGAGGTGTTGTTTCCATGCAACAAATAGTCCAGTGTTCCGGTCAACTACTAAAAAAAAGGTTGACGGATTCCTTGGTTCTGGTATAATA
>Ga0208257_1000107_pt1 | contig 28650 bp, 46 predicted proteins | sample CryBogCBH10Sep07_FD_184610 | JGI IMG/M metagenome (GOLD analysis project Ga0208257, IMG submission 184610) | Freshwater microbial communities from Crystal Bog, Wisconsin, USA - CBH10Sep07 (SPAdes) | ecosystem: Environmental > Aquatic > Freshwater > Lake | place: Crystal Bog, Wisconsin, USA... | reverse complement strand
GAAATAATCCGGCATCGCATACAGAAACTAAGTTTCTGTATGCGATGCCGGATTATTTCCTTATCATATTTCCGAGACAATGGCAAGCGCCCCGAAGGGTTTTAATGGGCTGTGATGCACAAAAACAACAGCGCCCCTGAGAGAGATTCCGTTGTTTTTATGAGACAGCTCCAGCGTCCACCCCAGTAGCTTTCGAATACTTTCCATTATACTGAAACCGAGAAAAAAGGCAAGTTGTATTAAAGCAACACTACGGGCTGGTGGGTTATTATTTTGGATGGTTGCCAAATCCTGCCATTCCGGTATAATACGTCCATCAAATCAAAAAAGGAACAGCAATGAATTTATTAAGCACTGGTAATCCCAAAACCCTCAAAGGTATGAGCCAAGGTTATATGACCTACATTTTACACCTTGCTCCTGCTGACCTTTCAGGCCGTGAGGTATGTCCAAAGCGGACTGCTGGTTGTACCGAGGCCTGCTTGAACCTTGCTGGACGTGGTGGTATGTTCAAAAAAGGCGAGACAACCAACGCCATCCAACAAGCTCGCATCCGTAAGACCAAGCTGTTTTTCGCTGACCGTGATGCTTTCATGGCTCAATTGGTCAAGGACATCCAGCTGGCCATCAAGCAATCCGCTAAGGCTGGTTTGATTCCTGCCATCCGCTTGAATGGTACTAGCGACCTCAGCTTTGAAAAGTACGGCTTCACGGACAGTGGTGTGTTTTATACCAACATTATGGCTCGCTTTCCCAATGTCCAATTCTATGATTACACCAAGGTGCTTGGCCGTAAGGTTGCTGGCATCACCAACTACCAATTGACCTTCAGCAATGCGGATGGCAATGAAGCGGACGTAGCCAAGGCAATCGCTCAAGGTTACAATATTGCTACGGTGTTCGGTATTAAGAAAACCGAACCAATGCCTGCCACTTATATGGGTTTGCCAGTGTTTAATGGTGATGAAAGCGACCTCCGCTTCCTGGATCCCAAAGGTGTGGTTGTTGGTTTGTACGCTAAAGGCAAGGCCAAAAAAGACACGACCGGCTTTGTGAAATACCCTACCATTTTGGTCAAGATTGCCGCTTAATGGTTGCCATTTCCACCAATTCCGGTATAATTGATTCCATCAAATCGAAAAGGAGATTAAAATGATCCAATATAAAACAGCAATCCGAAAGCTAGCGGAAATGAAGGCTTCTTCCGAATTTAACGGTGGTTTTGGTCAAATAGGTACCGAGGTCGCCATGGTCGCCATGATATACCAAAAGGACAAGCGTACAGTAGCCAAAGCAGTGCTCGCTGTATATCCAGAGGTAGCAGCAAAGCTCTCCGGAGCTCCAGTATAACCCATTAAATTGGTCAACTATTCCCAGAATGGTTGCCATTTCCACCAGATTCGGTATAATCCATTCCATAGTAAATCAAAAAGGAGATTTTATGACCACAACCAATTACACCTTCCCCTGTGACACCGTTAAGGGTTTGACCTTGACACAAAAGCGTCAGGCAGTAGCTGCTCTCAAGGCATCCATCAAGGAGACCTTAGAATACAACCGCCAAGAGAAGCTGGCCGCTAAGGTATACAAGGCAGCTAAGGCAGCTGAGCGCCGTGAAGCTGCTATCCAAAAGGCACAAGCAAAGCTTCAGCGCTTGCTTGACAAAGCTTCACCTGTTGGCACCTCATTAGCTAAGGCCAACAGAAAACCATCACCTGTAACCACTTACACCTCGCTTGGAGTATAATCATGGAATTGTTTTTAGTATTAGCGACCGCTGCTGGGTTTTTATTGTCCGCTATGGCGGTAGCAGCTCTGTCCGTATAGTATAGGTACTGGTAGCTGAACACCGCTACTCTTTTAGGCCACTGGTGGTGTCACTGGTGGCCTTTTTTTATGGTCGCTGTGGTGCTGTGGTGCTGACTGGGTTGGACTGGGTGAGCCGCTAGCGCTACTCTCATGGCTAAAAAAAGTGCTCCCCAGGTCAAACTCTTTATTTCAATTTTTTATTTTCTGGGGCCTCCAGAGGATTTCGAATTTTTACTATTTCGTATCCTAAAATTTTTTTCCTAGGCGCCTCCAGAGGTTATCTCTTTTTCGGTCTCTTAGGAGTCTTTCTGGTTTTCGTAGTGGTCTTCGTACTTCTCTTACCAGTCTTCAGGTTCTTTGTGGTTGTTCTGGTGGTGGAACTTGTGATTCTCTCTATGATTCTACTGAATAGTTTAGCCACGGTTTAAATCCTTAATCAATAATTTGGTATAATAATCGAGAGCCACTTGGTAGAATAGAGCATCAAAACGGCCTTCATTAATCTTTGCCGTTTCTTTGTAGGCCAGTCTAGCAGCCTTTTCCCATAGTGCTTGTTGTCTCGGTGTCATTTGTGATTATCTATAATACAATAGAGAAAAAGAATCACAAAGCAAACTACAGGCACCCAAGATTGCCAGTTAGGTGTTGGCGTTTTTGGTTGCGTAGGTCTAAGTGTCATCTCCTAGCGTCCTCAAAAGTACATTCGATCCACGACTTGATAGTGTCGTTATCCCATTCTCTCACGTTCCATAGAACTGGTAGAATAGCCTTCCAGTATTCTTCGAAATTCAAATACTTTCGTGGTTCTTCTAACATATCATCGTAGAAGTAGATGAAGTGTTCTAAGGTTTCTCTGAGTATTTGGTCCAGAGTATCTTTGTCCAACTGGTCTCTTTGGTTCAGTTGTTTGATATGTTCAAGGTTAGTAATAAGTTTCTTTTTGTGTATCATAATATAAAAGCGTCCGGAAGCGCGGTGAAAACCGCAGTTTAATTATCGACCCATACCCAACCAAGGAGTAGTTTGTTAAATGTACGGTGTATCCAAGAAGGTCTTTTTTCTCTGTATACTTGAAAGTCTTTACCATTTACTTCCCAATGGCCAACATGATTAGAAGATGGCATGATACTGAAACTGGTTGTCAATCCTTCACCAACAGTATAGGTAGTACCGTTTGGTTGATATACAGGAAGATTGCCGTAAGGATATTTGTAGAATTCTTCAGACTGTTTATAGTCCAAGTCTAATGGTATCTGTTCGGTCAGCGGCCAAAAGAATTCAATCTCAGTCTGTTTCATTGTTGTCTAACTTAGATAGTTCTGCAAAAACGGCTTTCAGTCCTTCGAGTGCCTTTTCCAATTCTTCATCGGTCATCGTATGAGATGCAGGTGATTCTGTAAGACCTCTCCATTCATCGACTTTGACTTCTAGGTCAAACTCATTGATATCAACGTCTTTGACAAACCACTTCTTTCCATTCCATTTGGCTTTCTGTGGATAAGGCCATGATTTGGTCTTAATCTCATAGATACCAACTCGAACAGGTTTGACTTTCTTTGGATACCAATCTGTACGGTCCATGTCTTCAAACGGAGCAAACTCATCTTCTTCGTCTTCTTGTTCTTCGAGCCATTCGTCTTCTTCTTCACGGTCACGTTGCCTGTCAGAAAGACCGAATAGCTCATCCAACTTTTTTGGTAGATTGTCCTCCATCTCGTCAGCAGACATTCCACCATATTCATAATGGTCATCATAACCTTCGTTGTATTCACCAGCAAAGGCCAGACCATCTTCGTTGTAGTGTGCATCGATATTGTAACCATATTCTTCAATGTGCATGTAGAGAGAAATTGGTGGGCTCCAGGCGGTGTCCATTGAAATATAGATGCTGTTGTCATCGATACGATTGAAGTTCATGATATTTGGTTCCCATTTGGTACCCCAGTTTTCAACACACCACCAATACCAACCATCACCTTCAATTAAGTTTTCTGGCATTGGACGTAGAAGATTAAAGAGCTTTGGTTCTTTTTTCTCCAATTCGGTTTGAATCACATCAATCTTTTCTTTTTCTTCATGGCTGATTGTCACCATGTTTGAGCACCAATTAGGCATAATATATCTCCATTAAGTTATTCGGATAAATCCGAGAATAGTCGTTTTCTTGCATCTTCACCAATCGTATGATCCATGATTTCTCTGGCTCTCTGTAACATAGCACACGATAACATCAATAAATCTTTTGGATTGTCTGTCAACATGATAGAGTCATCAATTAACACCATCATCTCAGACATTCTCTTTTGTACTGGAGTCATCATTGTGATACCTTTTAAAAATTCTTACATAATAGGCAAAACGAACCGGTTCATGTATAGGATGAGGTAAGTGCTCTCCGTATACATCCATCATTTTTTGATACAGTTCTAATGCTTCTTCGTTTGTCAAGTTGTAGTCTTCCATAATTAACTATATACTATTAGTAGTAACACTTATATCGTTTCTACTTATTTAATCAACAATTCTCACAAGGAGTTTCTCATGTTATCCGCAATCGGCCAATTCTTCCAATCAATTATTCAAGCCCGTAAATCTATGTATCAATCTGAATTGGAGTTTTTTCTCCGTTCACATAATCCAAAGTCTACTGCTGAAGTCGAATCACTAATCAATTCATACAACAGAAAACGTGCATATGGTACTTACTGATACAATCATCACGACTATAGCAATAGCTGTAATGGTGATTTTAGATTTTGCTCTTGTCAAAGCTTTATGTTAGACCATTGTCTAAGCTTATCACGTTTGTTTTTCCTTGCTTGATTGATATTGGAATCAGAAATAATAGTTTTCTCAACCAGTATATCAATCATGCAAAGAAGGTCACCAATTTCTTCCTCTAAGTGCTCTCTGTTGGTCCTATCCTGATTGTATTTAATCTGGTCAGGACCAAATCTAAAAATCTTTGAAATCGCCTGTGTCACTTCAGCACATTCTTCCTGAGCAATACACAGGATTTCTTTTGTCTCATCATTCATAATCATTCACTCAATAATTCTGGTTTAGCACCACCCCATGCAAATTGTTCTGCAACATGTTGAGCTTCATCTTCAGAATTAAATGTTGCTGACATAACTAATCTGAATTCTTTTTTACTATTATTAGTATCATACATTTCAACAATATAGTTTGTACCGGATCTTTTAACTTCCGATTTTCTATCTTGTGTTGTCAATGTAATGTGGTGTACTGCATCACTCATATCTTCTCCTATTTAAGAAATTAAACCGATAAATCTATTCAATACTACTCTGTTGGTCACACGACCATTGGTATACTTAGTAAACGCATTTACTAGACCTTTTGTTGTGGCATTCTCTCTAACTGTGAATTCAGGTTCATCATCATCTCGCAATTCGGATTTCAACAAATAGTATTCATCGTAACCAGAATTCTTTACGATACAGAATTTGTTTTTCTTGAATTCTTCTTTCTTCATAAACATGTCAACGCCGCCAGAAAAGAACTTTCCTGCACTTTGAAATTCTCTAGAGAACAGAACATAAAATCCAATTACATGTGAACCAGTTTTACTTCTCAACATTTTAATGAGAGACTTGGTCATGTCAGTACTACCCCATTTGGTCGCATCACACATTTCTTGTGTCTTTGTTTCTGGATCACGCAAAATGATAGTGCCTCTGTAATCAAAAGAATTTTCTACAATTTCACCAGAAACGTTTTCATAGAAGTTTCTCAATGGATGGCCATCACCATCAGTTAGGAAAATTGTGTTGACAATTTGAAGTTTGTTTTTCTTTTGAAATTCAGGAACAATTTCTAATGCAGCAATTACAGTTTCATTCAGAGGAGTTCCAGAAAGACAAAAGAAATCTAAACATCTACGACCTTCTCTACTGCCTACAGTTGTTAATACAGAAGCAGAATAGGTAAATTCGGATGCTGTCATTCTACTTGATAGAATATTCATCAATCTAAATCTACCCAATCTAAGGTCGCCAGCTTTCTTTTCTGGTTGATACAACTCCAAATAGTCGTTGTTTGTGAAAGCATATACTTCATAAGGAATATTAACTTTCTTGCAAAACATAACCAATGAGAGTAATTGTTTTACTGTATTTGAAAGGTGATTGGACATTGAACCTGACCAGTCTAAGAACATGACCAGACCGTGTGACTTGCCGCCAGGAACAACGGAGATTTTCTTGAATATATCTTCACTAAATTTATAAGAATAAATCTTAGACATATTCAATTCACCAGTCTTTGCAACCGTGGCTCGTTTAAGCTGTTCAGCATTCTTACGCATTTCAAATTCTTTGACAAGGTAAGATACAACCTTTGATATATCTTTTTTCAACTTTAAGAATTGAGCATAATCTGGTTCATAGTAGGAAGGATTAATAGAATCGGCAGTTTCTTTCCTATACCTTCTAACAAAGTCTTTGCAATCTAAAATTGCCTGTTTAGTATCAACTTTTGGAATGTTGACATAGGTGTAATTTGTATTGCCACCTTTAAACAATTTTTCTTCATTGCGTTTATAGGCTTCGTCTGTGAAAGAACGGAATTGTTGGCCAGAGCTTTTGTTTCCGGAAGCATTTGTTGAATCGCCGCCACCAGAACCAGAATCTTCTTCAGTACCAGAATCACCTGGTTTATCGTTTTGTTCTTCTACATCAGAAGATTCTTCTTCATCATATTGTGGATCTTCCGATTCATCACTATATTCATAATCATCACTATCATTTTCACCTTCATCGGCACCCAACATCTTTTTGAGTTCTTCTTGTTTATCTTGTAATTCTTTACAATAGTCATAAACACGCAAAGACACTTGAATCACTTCATCAAAAGTTTCGGTGGATTCAATTTCTTTAACTAATTGTTTTTCTATATCATTGAATTTGATGTTAAGGCCAGCACCACCTTTACAATGCATGTTGGTGCGGTCAATAAAATTCAATTCGTTTAGGTCAACATCTTTGGTGCCAAAGAAGTCACGGTCAACCAACTCAGAATAAGCTTGTACAAAAGATTTTCTAAGACCTGGATATTTGTTTTTGATTTTACGTTCAATACGTGAGTCTTCAACCAAATTGAGAATTGGAGTTGGAATTTCTAAGGCCATTGCCTTTCTAATACCTTCTTCAGTTGTCCATAAAGCATGACCTACTTCATGGCCTGTAAATAAATCATATAAACTAGGTGATAATGATTGGTCTAGAATTGGAATTGTCAATACACGATTCTTAACATCGAATGAAGCTGTTCTAACATTCTTTTCTTCAACTGTTAAATTCTCTGTAGCCATCAATTTAGCTAACAAAGACTTGGAAACTGATAAAGACTCACTTGCAATCATATAAACTCCTGTGTTGATAACGTTTATTATAACACATATTCATTCGGTTAAAAAATCCTGTGTTGTTACTTAGCAACAGGCGTGATAATTAACACATTTCCTGAGCCGGTATCTTCTACACTCACGTTCACTACTGTTCCTTCAGTCCATCCTGTCTGTTCCAGCAATTCCTCGGGAAATTTTAACATGATGTGCTGAGGATCCTCAGGAATTTCCTGAAAAATTTCAGTATAGTCATAAAATTTCTTGTTACTCATAACTTTCCTTTAATTTTTTGTACCATTCTTGGTCATTTTCATGTCCGGTTTGAGCAGCCCATCTCCGGACTGCTAATTCAACTTCGGAAAAATCTAAATTTTCAGTTTTTTCGGTTTCCGAATCAAAAGTTTCCGTCATTTGAGCGCTCCTCGTTAAAAAAATGCGTCAAATTTGCTTTGTGTTTAGATTTTCGACTAAAATCAGCGACACTTTTGTGCTTTTGTATAGGTTTGATTGGTGTACGACACACCGGTTTTTGTAATTTTATGACAAAACTAATTTTTTTATCCATTTTAACGCCTCATTTTTGAAATTTCGACTGCTGCTTCACTATTAAAAACAGGAACAGCGTTAGATTTGTGTAAAGTTGCAATTCCGAGCATTTTGTCGCCAGTATAAATCTTAGCCGGCGCCTTGGTTGCTACACCTAGACCACTATTTAATGAAGGAATGTGTTTTGTCTCACGACCAGCAGGCGCCTTTAGAGAATAAACTAAAGGTTGACTCTTAGGAAATACAACTTTTTTAGTAGGCTCATGACTTTTGAGCCATTTGTCATATTGCTCACGCTCAGCTTTAGGTTTAAGCTTAGGTTTTGACTTGGGTATTCTCACGTAAATCATACAAACTCCTTCGAATAGGTATATTATAACACATTTGAAGGTAGGAATCAAGAGGTGTATGTTTTTTACAACACTCTTTTTTCTTTACGTTTATCGTATATCTCATTTTCAAATGTATCTAATAAACTATCATAAGTATAGTTTTTTATTTTCTTCAATTCAGCATGCTCATTTTTCTTTCTTTTCTCTGCTGAAAACTTATAATCATCATTATAATCCCTATTTTTACGGAATTTACCTACAAACTTCGACACCTTCTCTCCTTACGGTAACAAATTTGGAAATGCTTCTTTAACAAATTTATAATCTAAACCTTTTACACCTAAATCTTTACATAAAATACCAAAAATAACTTCGGCTTCTCTCGGTTCAATAGATTCTAACATCTGTATTAATAATTCGTTTCTTCTTCTAGGCGTTAATGTTTCTGCTGTTGGATTACCTTCCTGAAACATATACAATCTTCTCAATTGACTAGGTAATCCGTCAAATGTAATTCCAGGTAATACATCTGTTGGAATTTTATAGTTATCGGGTATTTCTTTTATCTTAAATTTATAATTTGGATGAAAAGCCAATTCTAAAACTTTTAAAAGTGTAGGTGACAAATTTCTTTCAATAACTGCCATTCTTTCTTTTTTGTTTTTTGCTTCTTCAAACTCATCAAATACTTCATGTATATTTTTCATCAAAATTCCTCGATTACATCAATTAGGTTTTTAAGTCGATTTTGGATAAGATAGTTAAGAATTTTGCCTTTAGGTGCAGGTTTAGTTTCTTCATAACTATTTATAATTTTAGTCTTAATATCACCAGGAATGTTTCTCAGGTCAATCAATACTTGATTACGAGAGAAACCTGTTTTTGCCACATCATCAGTCCACAAATCATATTCTTCGGACATCATTTTCTCTAATTTGCCTTTGGTGATAGGTGTTTGCCTTACACCACGAGCAAAACAATCTGCTGTTGATAACACGTTAGGAATACCATCACCTTTATCACCAGTGATAATCTTCTCTTTCAAGTCTTTTACCGGATCAGTAGAGATAATGAATTTCTTTTGTGCTGGATTGTATTGTTTAATTGAGTATGGATTGTTAAACTCATTGTTGTACATTTGCAACTGAATGAAATCACCATCACTGGAAATAATTAGTACGTTTTCATTCTTGACAGCAATTGGTGCTAAGATACCAATAATGTCATCAGCTTCAGCACCTTCAACATCCAATACTTTGTATGGGAAGTTTTCTCTAAGCTCAACTTTGAATTTGGCTAACATATCAAAGATTAAGTGCCAATCTAAATCGGATTTCTCACGGGTTTTTTTACGTCCGGCTTTGTAGAAAGGAAAGAAATCCTTACGCCAGTATTTACGATTGTCAGAACATAACACCACTTCACCATATTCACCACGGAAGTTTTTTAGGTGCGTCCTAATGATGTTTAGAATCATGTGGCGAACTAAGTCTTCTTCTAACTTTGCGCCTTTTTGGTTTGAGATTTGAGCCATTAAACCAGACAATAAGACTTGGTTCAAGTCAACGAGAATCATAATAAACTTTCAGTAGTTTCAAAATTGCATTATATCATGCAGGTGAAAGTTTGTCAATAAAGTCGTCCAGGAATATTTTAGATTTTGTGGTTTTTCTGGCTACAACGCCAAAAAAGTTAAGTGGTATCAATGTTGAAACATATTCTTTAGGATCCGAAAAGATGGCATCAAATGTGTCAATATCTTCGGCTAATCCTTCTTCGTCAATTTTAAATAGTACCACGTGCCATTCGGATCCAATATCACTTCCTCCCACAGGTTCACCAGGATCGGCAAATTTCTTTAGGTGTACTTCTACATTAGATTCTAGTTCTTCATGTGGTAAAAAGAACATGATATCATAATCATTTGACATATCTTTAAAAAATTCAAACATTTAAATCCTTAATATGTGATTTTCTCACTCTAACCATAATCCATGTATTGTAGTAATCTTCATTCTCCAATACTCCATTCACAAACTGTTCTTTCGCTTCAAGATAACCACACAAACCTTTTGTTTTACAAAGGTGTATAATTTCTCGTGTAAAAGTATCTTTGCCATTAGTCATAACATCTTTTTTTAATTCTTCATTAGAACCAAAATATGTTAACCAATCACTTGATACTTTAAATTTCTTTTTCTTACCTTTTACTTGTTTTGTTCTAGATGAATAAAAGAATTTTTTACCAATGTACTTTTTTCCATTGGTAAGATTTTTTATACAATAAACAAATCCATAATTGTCACCAATCATGTCTTCAGTAAAAGATTCACCTTCATATGTCCAATCACTTATTCCCATTCATCCTCATCCTCAGAATCATCATCTTCTATATAGTCTTCTGATAATTCTTGGATGGGTTCACCGCAAAAGGGGCATCTTTCTGGCAAATCTTGTGATACTAATTCTTCCATATACGATACCTCATAAGTTGATTCACAGCTTTCACATTCTCCGGTTACTATTCTATTCATTTTTGTTTCCTATGTGTTAAGCCCAAACATCACTCCAATTGCCTGATAATGCTCCTTTTGCATAATCTGTAGCACGGTTCTCAAAGAAATTTGTGTGTGTCGGTGCGTTAATCATTTCCTCTACCCAAGGCAAAGGATTCCTTTTTACTCTAAACACACCTTTGAGTCCTAAAGAAATCAAACGTCTGTCAGCAATATAACGAATATACTTTTTAACATCTTCCGGTGTTAAATCTTCCATTGGTCCCATTTGAAATGCTAAGTCAATAAACTTATCTTCAAGTTCAACCATCTTCTCTGCAATCGTATATATGCGACTCTTTAATTCATCAGTCCATATCTCACGATTTTCTTCAATATATGTCCTAAACAATTTAATCATATTCTCAGCATGTTGTGTCTCATCAACAATAGACCAAGTAACGATTTGACCCATGCCTTTCATTTTACCATGTCTTGGGAAATTCAACAACATAATGAATGATGAGAACAACTGCATACCTTCAGTAAAAGCAGAGAATACTGCAATGTGTGTTGCTGTGTTTTCTCTTGTTGTATTTTGTCTAGAAATATCAAGTACATAATCATGTTTCTCAACCATCTCTTTATATTCCATGAAATCATTATAAGTGGTTTCTGGCAAACCAAGTGTTTCAATCAAATGTGAATAAGCAGCAATGTGTAATGCTTCACGAGCAGCAAAGCCCATGAGCATCATTCTTATCTCAGGTTGAGGGAAATAGGGTAAATAATTTCTAACGTACCCACCGGCAACATCAATGTCTCCTTGAGTAAAGAATCTAAAGATGTGTGTGAGGAACTTCTTTTCTTCTTCAGTAAGTTTCTTTTTCCAATCTTTAACATCCTCATGCATAGGAACCTCTGTGTGCATCCAATGAGACTGCTCGTGCTTAAGCCATGCATCGTATGCCCAAGCATAGTTGAACGGCTTGAAATATGCTCTTTCATCTGTAATCCTCGTATCTGTTTTTTTAATCATGCTTCTGCCCACTCTTTTAAAAGTTTTGGTGTTTTGACTCCAACATTACGTTTCACTTCAATATTCTCGTCTAACATGACTAAAGTAGGAACAGACCTAATGCCATACTGATTAGCAATATCTTCATGTTTGTCGATATCAATAACTTCGATAGGCATATTTAAATCTGCTCTTTCCAAATTTGCTTCTAACACTTTACATGGCTGACACCATGACGCTGTAAATCTCAATAGTCTTTTCATTTTAACCCTCACATGCGATACAGTCATTGCCTTGGGCAATTTCGGCCATATCTAGTTCTTTAATAACTTGTCTTTCAATTTTCTTTGAAACCTTATCAGCTTTACCAATCTTCTCAGAACGGCAATAATATAAGGTCTTTAATCCTTTTTTCCATGCCATGAAATGAATGGCATGTAGATATTTAATATTAGCATCAGGTCTAAAAAATAGATTCAATGACTGTGCTTGGTCTATATAGTTTTGTCTATCTGCAGCCAAGTCAATCACCCAACGTTGGTCAATCTCCATTGATGTTTTAAATACATCTTTATCGTGTTCTGACATCCAATCTAAATGTTGAACAGAACCATCGTTTGCAATAATGGAAGACCAAACATCGTCATACCAACCTTGTGGTTTTTCATTTGATGCTGCAATAATCAATTCATCCAACCAACGATTCTTATTTAAGTAAGAGCCTGATAGAGTATCTTGACGGTAAGCATTTGCCCTATAAGGTTCAATGCTAGGGCTAGTATTACCCATGATAATGGAAGAACTTGCATTAGGAGCAATGGCCATAACATGAGAAAAGCGGTTCCCAGTACCCATTGCATCAGGAGCTTCCCCACGCTCGGCTCCGAGTTGTTTGTTTGCATCATCTAAACCTTCTTTAATATGTTTAAATATTTTATTGTTGGCAACTTTTGCCATTACTCCTTCAAAGGCCACTTTATTTCGTTGGAGATAAGCATGAAATCCAAGTGCACCAATACCAATACTGCGCTCACGACTGGCGCTATATCTTGCTCTAGATATGCTATCAGGAGCATTGTCAATGAAATACTGGAGAACGTTGTCCAACATCTCAGCGACGTCCCTAAGAAAAAGTTTGTTATCTTTCCAATCATCATAAGTCTCCAAGTTCAAAGAAGATAAACAACATACAGCTGTGCGTTCTTCATTAGTAGGTAAAATAATTTCAGAACAAAGATTTGATTGATTAATCTTCAAACCTAAGTCTTTCAAGTGTTGTGGCATTGCTCTATTGCTTGTATCAATAAAGTGAATGTATGGTTCACCAGTATGCATACGAAGCTCAAGAATCATTTGCCACAACATCTTAGCCGATACTGTTTCTCTCACTTCATTTGAATGTGGATCAATCAATTGCCAAGAATCATCTGCTTCTGGATCCAACATACACTTTTCAATGATACTCATAAAGTCATCGGTGATATTAATACCATGATGTAAGTTTAGGCATCGGACGTTGGGGTCTCCTGTTGGTTTTCGCATCTCAAGGAAAGGAATAATATCGGGATGGCTAATATCGAGATAAGCGGCATAAGAACCACGGCGAGTACGACCTTGACGATAAGCCAAAGAAGAAGCATCATATATTTTAAGGTGAGGCATAATGCCAGTAGACTTATCGTCAGCAGAGCGAATGCCAAACCCAATACCGACACCACCCCCGAGCATAGAAAGCCAATTTGTTTCTGATAGGTTATCAACTAGACCCTCCGCAGTATCTTCAATATAGTTAAGAAAGCAAGATATGGGTAGACCACGCTTGCTGCGACCAAAGCTAAGAATAGGTGTAGAATAGCTAAGCCAATGACGAGAAGAATAATCATACAACCTTTGGGAATGTGCAAGATTTGTACCAAAAGCTTTTGATACGAAAGCGAATCTATGTTGTGGGCTTGTTTCATCTTCTTTCATGTACGATTCTTGTAATCGTTTTATTCCTAATTCGTCAAAAAGTTTATCTCTCTCTAAATCTATCTTTATACCTAAGTATTTTTCGGTCATATCTTTGCCTTATAGTTGTTATTGTGTAATAAATTCGGTAATCATAGGAAACACAGGTTCTAAAGCTTTAGCACAGGCAACTGCTACTTCTCTGTGTTCCTTTTGGGTTCCGTTCCCGCTTCGGAGTTGTATATAGTGGATCCATGACCGAAGGGTTCCGTTCATATACATTGTACTCTTTGTCATGCCTTCTGGCAAGATGGCTCTGGCTTGTTCCTTGGCAATACCATGTTGCAAAGCCCATTCATAAGAATCTTTTACTCTCTCAATTATATTTTGTTGCATCAATTCCCATTGATATGCAAGTATTCTATCTTTATCTACATCCAAGTCCAATTCGGTACTATTCTGACGATTTTTGGTATCTTGATATCTTGCTTCTCTATTTTCAAAACCTAATTGAGATGCATCAGCATATCTTTGGCTAAATTCTTGAAATGAGAATGACCTATGTCTTAGAATCTGTCTGGCAATATCTCTTGTAGTGTTAATCTCCAAACACACCGAAACCATCTCAAATGGCGACCAATGCTCATTCTTAATCAGATATCGAATTAATTTATCGTTGGTCTCCGTGTTGTTTTGGTTGGCTGGATTTGATACTCTAGCGCAATAAGCAATCTGTTCTAATAAATTGCTTTTGCTTGGTACATCAACACCCATTACATTAGTAAAAGGTCCTTGTGAATAACTAATTAAATTAACTTCCATATCCGTAACTCCATATTTCTTGTTTATATTCTTCTGACCAAGAATCATAATATTTGGTCTTCTTCAATCTCTCTCTAGCTTCTTCTAATTTCTGTCTAGGTTGTGCGAGTACTAAAGGAAATTCACCGTTACCCGTAGATACACCATTGATAAAACCTGGATTATCAGGATGGTCTTTAAGAAAAATATATTGAGGTAGTTTTTGTTGTAACTTACTTATGATTGACAATAAATCATCATCTGTCAAATTCTTTTCTAAGTTAATGAAACATATCACTTCAAAATCATTTGGTGTTAAATCGATATATTGTGTGATTTGATTCTCTACTTGATAACCAATATAATAGAAAAATACTTTGTGTTCTTCCATTGCTTTCTTTGCAAATGGACATATTGAAAATCCACCTAGTTCATCTCTTGTCTTTGTTAGTCGTGATATCCAATTAACTAAATTTTCTTCCAATTTATAAACTCCATTTTAGCTCTCAGGTTAACAAACGTATTACTTTCAATGATATCTTGAATTTCTTCAGAATCAAAATCATGTAAAACCATTTCATTGATATCTTTATAAGGTATCATATCAGGCCAAATGACAATATTATAATGTTCATCAATGGCTTTTTCCATAATCTTAACAATATCTTTATTTCTAGGTTCATTATCAAAGATTAATGTCACATTTGATTTATCAAATAACTTTGTAATTGATGTTAGATTAGCATCAGCAGTCGCCACAGCATTATCGAGAAACATAGAATCAATAGGACCTTCTGTAACATATATCATCCTTTCTTTATCAACTCTATCGAGTCCAAATACTTTATAATTATCTTTATCAATCTTAATTGTAATATACCGTATTTTAGAATCACCAAGTGCTCGTCCTTGAAATGAAACCAAATTCATATTCTCATCATAGAAAGGTATTACAAGCCTCGGTTCCTGTTCCTGTAATCCATCTTTCTGTACTTCGCAGGACTCAACAAACTTCTTAAAGTCTTCCGCAAAATACAACATTTTGTGGAACTTGTCTGGGATTTTCCTAGACCTAACATAAGCTTTAGCATAGTGTTCTTCCGGAAGCGATTCAATACTAGGAATTGATAATGCTTTTTTGAATACGGGTTTACTCTTGAATTCTTCAAAAGTGGGAACTTTATGGTTCGTTTTGTTGTTGTCGCCATTCTTGTATCTTTCTAGTTGATATTCTTTGAGTAGAGCAGAATCGACCTTATCTAGGAAGTTGTAAAAAGAGATACACGCATGGCAATTGTGACACTTATAGAAGTAGTCATTGCCTTTGCGGAAAATAAATCCTCGTGCTTTTGTTTTGTTTTTCTGTGAGTCGCCACAGAGCGGACATCTGAAGTTGAATAGGTCGTCATCTTTCTTTTTGAACCTATCAAGCTTAGGTGATATTTTGTACAGGAATTCTCTATCAATAAAAACGGACATAATACAATAAACAACTTATTTGATTAACACACCTCTTATTGTATCAAAGTTTACGTGAGAAAGCAACCATGACATTACAAGTATACCACCTGCAACCATCCATTTCCATTGGAGTAATTGATCCAAGGATTCTTTTTCTTTTTTATTGTGTTCGGTGATATCTTGTTTGAGAGATTTTAATTCCTGCATAAGTCTTCTTTCGGATTCTTGTACTTTTTCCAAAACAGTATCTATTCTATCATGGATTTCTTTGATATCAGTTTCGGTTTCCAGTCTTCTATCTTCCATGTCATCATAGACTTTTACAATATGTCTCTCGTGTTGTTCGGATAATTTTTCGATGACAGCATCCATTTTTGAGCAAAGAGACATTATGGTACTAACTTGTTCTTTTAGTACCCCAACATCTATCTTTAATTTTATGCTGTCATCGTCTGCCATTTATTTCTTTTCTGGTAATGGTGTGCCTTCAAGCTTCTTATGAATCTTGACTTGTTTGCAAACTTCTTTTTCTTTACCTTTGGCATCTTTTGTTGTCTCACATACCTTCTTAACTTCTAAAGGTTCAGCATAAGAGGCACTAACACATACAAAAGCCATTACTAACGCAAATATAATTTTTTTCATTTTAGTTCCTTAAATTAATGGTTGTGTTGCAGCAGGAGGACCTAATTTACCACCGTAACCTACGATTGGTGGTCCTGAGTTGATAACTTCTTCAACGACTGTAACACTTGTTGATCCGCCGTTTGATGTACGATTGAAACTTGATCCAGACATTGATCCTGCTGAAGATAATGCAGATGCTGCAAGGCCTGTTGCAAAGCCGGCTGGTGAGTTGAATCCAGTTGGTGAAAATGGTGAGGTACCTGGGGGTGGTCTATTTGCTGCATCTAATGCCTTTGCTTTTAAATCCTTGTCGCCACCAGCCAACATGATACCAGATAAGGTACCAGTCAAGAATGTAGCAATAGGAATAATCATCTCAAAGAACTTTTGGTCGATAGGACTAATAGCATTCAATGGTTGAGTGATAAAGATAATGGAATACAATACAACAAACACGATACCCGTGAGTGTCATTGCAAGGCAAATACCGATGAAGAATTTAAGGCGAGCCATAAGCTGCTCTTCGGTATACATGAAAGGTACATTATTATTTTGGTCCACAGTAGACTCCTGATGAAGTTTTGGGGATTTGAGTTTGTGTTTCAACTGCTGGAGGACCCAAACGAGGGTCTCTTTGGCCTTTGAAAATTTGTTCAGGACAGGTTCTTGTAACATCGCAGATAGGTAATTTACATTCAGGTTTATCCCAGTTGGCTGGGTCTTGGCAAGGATATCTAAATTGGTCGTGGCCACAGAACGCTAAGGTTAATGGTAATACCAATACAACAGAAGCCCAAAGAAATAATTTCTTATCACTCATTTATGCACCTAGAATTTTTAGAATTCTTGCTTTACGTGCTTTACGGTCTTCTATTCCAATAGTACCACCATTAATTATGTGTGTCATCTTGTCATCATCACCGGCATCAGCCCACTTGTTTAGGTTATTATTTTCCCAGAACCAACAGGCAGATTGTAACGCACCTTCAAAGGTTTGCATGTATTCAGATGCTTCTTCTGGTGTGATTGAGATACTGGCTGCGAACCAAAAGTAATTGTCTTTACCGGTAATTTGAATGGCACCACGGCCACAATATCTGTAACCATCACCAGACGCTTCATCGCCATTACCCATACGATTGGCATACATTCTGTTGGCAATCGCTTCCTGTTTATTGGGAAGACTTGCGTAATGGTTTGCTATCTCATCTGTCTCAAAGTGTGTAGGAAACAACTTACGTAAAGAAGCAGGTCTGTAATTTAGATTTTCTTTGAGAGCGGTAAAATCATTTGACTCATGTGTACATTGAGCCAAGAAAGAAGCAATACGTTGTGGTGTATTGATATCATAATCTGGCAATAATTGTGACAATACATCAAACCAATGATCCAAATATGGATTCTTAGGAATGATTTGTCGTAGTTGTTCTTTAGTTAATTCCATAATATTTTATTTATAGTTTAAATAGCGGAAGCTAACTGTACTGCACCCATTAAAATACTGTGATATTCTTGATTCTGTTCAAATTCTTCCAAGTTGGCATTGATTCTGTCTGTAATTTGCAAATCGTTAATCAATTCTTTAAATTCTTCAGCTGACATTTGGCCAGTCTGGTATGCATTTTGATATTGTTGTGCCAAATTGGCTGCTTCGTATAATGCGCTCATCTTGATTTACCTCCAATAGTTTTTTGTAGTTTTTCTGCGTTGAATGCTATAACACTCAATTTGGCTTTGCAATATACATCACCTGGTTTATCTTTCTTATATAGTTCATCAACAATTGTTAAAAAGTCTGATGTGACTTCAGCAATTCTCTCATTGTGTGGTATATATTGACTTGTATTTTTTAATTCTAATGCATCTCTATACAATGTTGTAACTTCATCTTTAGAGCAACTCATAAAAGTTGATTCTGTTCTAATTTTTGTAATCAATGTATATTCATGTGGATCATATGGTGAAGCAAAGATAATTTCTTTCACGGATGAACATGATGTCAATAAAGTAAGTAACATTAAACATAAAATCTTTTTCATTTTTTAGCTCCATCAAATATTTTCTTTTGTACAGTATACCATTCTATCCAGCCATCTACTTTTGTAGAGCATTCATAGTATGTAGTATAATTAGTAGTAACAGTTTGAGCGACACCACTTAATTTAACATCTTCAACAACTTTTTGTAGTGGTGGACAAGGTGTAATGATTGATTGTGGTGCTTCCGGAAATGTAGGTATGACTGTAACAGGTGTTGTACAACCAACCAGCAATAATGACAATAATAGATATTTCATTTTGGTGGTACCTCAGCTGCATCATTATGTGCTTTGACAAATTCTTGTGGTATGACACATTGACTATCATACTTGGTGATTTCTCGGTCAATGTATTGTTTTATAACTTGGCCACGTTCATGTATTACTTTGGTTCTAGTAACAACCTTTGAATCAATCTTGGCTGTTTGTTCTTTTCCTTCTTTTTCCATTTGAGCCACTTTGTCTTTGGCTCTTTGCATCTCGGCAAGCAGTTCATGATTGCCAAAGATTAGACCTTCTAGGAATATGGAGATTGTGAGAACGGCTATGCCTATTGCTGTTGCTGGTAATGAATATAGTTTACCAACAAAGTTTGATAGAATGAGAATTGCAACACCAATAGCAAAAATACCATGTACTATTATTAAAGGTATCTGATTAAGTAACCATATTAACATTTTGTTTCTTTTCTATTTTAATCCACGTATTATGAAATTTATAACCTTCTTTTTCTTGGCAATAAACAGATATATCATCAAATTCGTTTTCTATATATCTTCGAATACTAGCATTATCTAAACCATTTACTTTCAACATCATTAGATTAGCAGTTATTTCAGATTCAACGGTGAGTCCGAATTTGCTTTCTAAAAAAGAAACTATCTCTTTAAAATCGGTCACTTTGGTGCTTTCCTACTTCCCATAGACATCATAATTGGATTGTGTTTTTTACGTTTTCTCATATCAACACCAGGTTCACCACCTTTGCCTCCAGTACCAGCGATTGCACCACCACCTACTACATTAGTTGGACCTGCAGCAACTGCACCACCTCCACCGCCACCACCGGCCATTTCATCTACGTATTGTTTAAATGATTTTATCTGCATTTCCACTTTCTCAAAGCTAATGCTTTTCTGGATGGTTCACCATTTGGTTTTTTCATAGGACCTTTCATGCCAGACATACGAGCACAAAATGATTTTCTACGCTTTGCTGCTTTACTTCCAGGTTTTACTTTACCTGTTACAGCTTTCTTCAATTTAGAACCTGGGTTTTCTCTACGATAAGATGCAATACCTTTTGCATTTAAACCACCAGTAGGACTCTTGCCTTCTTTTCTACGCCATGCAGCAGTTTCAAACAATTCTTCATCTGAAACATCTTCAAAGTCTTCCCAAATTTGTTCAGGATCAATTCTATTTACTTCTGCAATATCATTAATAACTTCTTCTAAAATATCAAACAATTCTTCCGGATTATATTCTTCATAAAATTCAACTGCTTCAACTTGTTCCGACCATCTTGCGGAACCTTTATGTTGAATAGAAATAATTGTTGAGTCAGGAGCATGTTTAGTTATCAATTCGTGTGCGTGTTTTTCAGTATCAGCTCTAACATTATATGTTTTGTCATCTGTCTTAACTCTATATTTTTGTTTGACTACTTCTCCTGGACCAAAATATTTGTCTTTCCAAGGATCATGGTAAGCTTCCATTTCAACTTCTTCTTTCATAGCTGTATTATGTGTCTGTACCAACCAATCAGTGGCGTCTTTTTTAGATTTATATAACTTTTTCATATCCCAATGTTTGGAATATGCTTTATATGGTGTTTTTTTATTGGAAGGAGATTTCATGATGTTACCAATATGATGGCCATTATGATGTACATTCATCACTCCTCCATCAGTAATTATTTTTGTGGCTTCATCCAATTCGACTTCTTCTTTAACTTTATCAAATGACTTATTTAATAATTTAGTTAAATCTTTAAGAACTTTCTTTTTAGTAGTTGGTTTTACGGTAGTGCCTTTGACACCAAGAGGATAATCAGCGGCACGACCTGGAGGAGTTTGAGATTTATCCATCTCATCTAGTTCAACTTCTTCAGGTACACAATTAGGTACTTTTCTACCATTTTTCATTTTCATACCAACAGCAGTATAACCTGTCCAACAAGCGCTCTTTAAATCACCTGTTGGTTTTTTTACTTCGTCTAAGTATTGTTTAAAGCTTTTCATAGATTTTTTAACACCTCTGCAACATTTAAATCTAATGGTATATCATAACCATTAATATTTTTACCGTTTATTCCATAAATCATTTTTGGCATAATGTTCAAGTAACATAAAAATGTTTTTAGTATATCATAATCACGTTCATCTATTTTATAGAACAATACTCTTGCGTTTGCTTCTAAGCCAAAAACATTGTTCAATAAAATTATATGGTTTAATATCAATCTCTCTTTAAGTACTTTTGTAGTCTTGTATCTACGGAACAATCTTTTCAAATACTTTGTTCTTTTGATATCTCCTTCAAATTCTGACATGATACAATGCGGTGAATTATAGCATTTCACAGCATATAACATAAAATTGTCATCATTTAAATTATCAAACATTTAACAAAAAAGAGGTGACTCTCGCCACCCCTTTTAATTATATTACAGAATAGTAATTGTAGCGTTTGCAGATGTTGCTGAAACACCTTCATCAGCTGCGGTTACTTTTACACGGAATACATAAGCGTTTGCTGTAGCATTATATGGGTAAACAGACAATGTATTTGTTGTACCACCCAAATAACCAGTTGCAGTTGGAGTATTGTTTGCAACGTTTGTCCAACCTAATCCACCTGTATTACTATTCACTTGCCATTGATAAGTCAATGCTGCAGATGTATTACCAGTCAAAATTGGAGATACAGTAAAGATAGCAGAGTTGGCATTAGATGAACTGTGTGTAACAGTTTGAGATGTTGTGAAAGTTGTTACATCAATTGCAACGTTGGCGTAGAATTGACCATCACCGTCACCAATCACATTAGCCAAAGCAACCAAAACTTCATGTGTAACTCGACCCGCACGGCCACCAGAACCAGTTGTTCTTAGTATCCATCCTGAATGTGTTGGATGAGCTATGGCTTCAGCTGCACCAATTTCTTGGTTATCTACAGCATAAAGACCAACCGTTGCGTCTTGAATATACACATTAGGTGTAGTATTTCCATAAAGAAAAGCTACGTTTGCCGCTGTTGCTCTGGCGGCAGATGCTGCTACGCCAGCACCATAAGTAATTGTAGAGTTAACGGCCCAATGTGGTGCGTTAGCTGCGTTGTCGTTATTGCCCCAAGATGACATGTTATTCTCCTTTTAACCGTGGGTTATTCTATATTTATCTGTTATTATTTTTTGGATTTATCTTCTTCTTTTTTCTTGTCCTTGTCTTTATCCTTTGTAGGATCAGGTTGACCTGGACGTACTCTCATCATAGGGTCAATCTCAATAGTATCTCTACTTTGACCAGTCAATGTTGTACCGCCTGATAGAACCGCTGCGGCTTTAGGTTTGTTTTCGCCTTGAGAATCTTTCTTATCAGCCGCATCAAATTTAGGCTTTTTGCCATATGTAGCTACTGATTTATCTGCTTTTTCATGGTCATACAAATCTTCTTTCATCATCTTCTTATTTTTGTAGATAGATTTGATGAGTTCAGCAGATTTTGACATAGATTTTTTCTTTTCAGCCATAACATCAGGTGTTTGTGTTGCAGCTTTTGGATCTTCATACTTATCTTCAACACGTAATGATTTTTTCAGATTTGATATTGTTTTTGACATCTGTTTACCAGTAGCCTTCATTACGTTCATATGACGGTCTGTAGCTTTCTTGTGTTGACCAGCAGAAGTCAAAGAATCAGCGGACTTCTTGGCTTTTTCTTTGTAACGACCAAGTAATTCTGAAGAAACTTCATCTAAAGTATCACCTTCTAGTTCAACAGAATCACCCATGTAACGACCTTTACCATAACCCCTATCAGCTGTATCTGGTGCAGGCTTTGGTTCTTGGTAACCTTTTGATTTTAGTTTTTCTCCAGCTTTAACAATAGAAGTGATTCTAGAAGCTCTCTTTTTTGCATCTTTTTCACGACTGTCTGGTGTTGAAGGATGACGTAAAGGATCATCCTTCTGCATAGCAACTTTTAAAGCACGTGCATTGACATCTTGGCCAGCTTTCTTTTTATAACTAGCCAAAGTATTTACAGATACTTCATCCAAAGGCTCAGCAACATCTTCTCTCATATGAGCACGTTGCCATTGCAAGAAAGCATTAGATTTTGAATGTGCAATCTTCACATCTTTAGAAGCAAATTCTGGATTGATACCTCTTGATTTGAGGTATGCATCTAAACCTGGAGACTCAGCAATGTTTGCTTTTGCAGACCATGGATCAGAAGGATTGGTACCAAAAGTTGGTCTTACAGTCTTATTCTTAACGATGGCCTTTAACTTTTCTACTTTATTCATTTTAATTATTTCCTGGTGCTTTACCCATCATCTCATTTTTAACTCTCTGTAAAGCTTTATGAGCAATTGCTTTGGCATTAACTAAAGGCTTACTTTCGTTAGTAACAAAAGGATTATCACCTGTGCCTGAACCAGACTCTGGTCCTTTGAAAGCTTCAAATATAGTTTCTTCACCCATAGTCTTATCCGACATAATGACATTGTTTTTGGAAACTTTCATAACTTTTAAGTCTTGTTTCTTAGCCATATCTTTTGCCATCTCAATAGCTTCTTTGTCATGGTCAGCATTGTAAATCATTTTACCTTTCCACTCACCCGTCATAGGACAAGAAAAGTGTACTGTGTGAGTATGCATATGATGACCTTCAGTCAACTCAACTTCTTCTTTAGTTGGTTTTTTACCAGTTTGTGGCATACCCATTTTCTTTTGAAGGTTTTTACGCATAGCTTCATCGTCACCATGACCTAATTTTGATAGAACTTTACTACCAACTTTTTTCATGGTGTCCATCATACCTTCGTCCAAATCATCAACAGATTCCATCTTAACTGTGTTCTTTTGACCTTTGTGCATACTAGTATTGTGGTGACTTACTTCTTTTTTAGCTTCTTTGTCGGCAATTTTCTTTGCTTGTGATGGTGTTACACAATCAGCTTCTTCTGCACTTAATTTAACTTTAGTACTCTTATGTTCGTTACCATCATCAAAACCTTTTGGCATAGCAACACGACCACGTAACATATCAACTGTCTTTTTAGCTGGATCTATTTTTTCTTCTAATTCGTCCAATTCTTCTTTCATGGCTTGTTTTGTAGCAGTAGCATACATAACCGATTTCCAGTCTTTACCATATTTCTTTTTGAAGTAACTAGTTTTGTCTTTCATTGACATAACAATGTCTTCACGTTTTTTCATTTGTTTATCAGACATTTCTTTTTCTTGGAGTTGTTTCATCGACTCCAATAGTCTTTCTTTGAAAGATACTTCTTCTTTCTTCATTTTATCTTTTGGTTCATCGTGTTCTGGTTTATCTTTTTGTTTGCTGCCACCATAACGATGACCTTGCTTAACACCGGAACCACCAGATGGTTGCGGACCTGCCTTGTCTTTGACAGCCTTCATCATATCGTCCCAACCTTCTTCCATTTCAATGGCTTCTTTGTGTGACTTTGCAGTTACAGGATATTTTTTACCCTGAAATTCAAAGTGAGATTGGTTTGCTCTCTTAGCAGCATGTGCAGCTTTGTGAAAACCTGTTTCATCAACCTCAGCATCAGTAATCATTCTTTTTTTATCTTCCAGCACCATGTTAACGGCGTCAATCATAGATTTTGATACTTTGTTTTTTTCGAACATATTATTCTCCTGTTTTTTTCTTTTTCTTTTTGATTTCGTAGCCAATTAACTTCTTATCCAAATCACTATATGTCTTCATAGGTTCTTTATTACCAGAACCCCCAAGAACACCACCAACGCCAGAGTCAACAATACCTGGGTCATCTATGGACTCACCATAAGTTTGGTCTCCAAGGCCTGCAGGCAATCCACTTCTTGGTTCAAATTCACGGCCAACACCATCCGGTTTCATAACTTTGGCTGGTGAATTGATCCATCTAGACTTCTTTATTTTGTCTTTTTCTTTGTCCTTGGAGAAGTTGCTCTCTTTTGGCGGGGCGCTGATTTTGAGGCTGGGGCTGCTTTCGGCGTAGACTCCTGTTCCTGAACCAAAGGTGTAGGTTGTTCCGTTTGGATTTTTTCTTGGATTGGTGTTTCCTCTGATTTGGTCTGTGTCACTACCGATTCCTGCGTTACTGGGGGTAATGTCACTTGGGCCTCTGGCTGCGAGTTTGAAACTTGGGTTGTATTTGGCAACGGTTTTAGCCTGAATATGTCTAGAATCTTTTTTAACATTTTTGTCTTCCTTAAAGAGATAATTTTCACTTCTTAATTTATCACGGTTTTGTAACCATGACCCTGCTACGTCACTATACCATTTACTATCCAAAAATTGGCTAATGTTTTGGTATGTTTCAGTAATACTTTCTTCAATAGTATCATAAGAACCACTATTGTCAAAATACACAAACTTTTTAAAATTTTGTGAGAACGATTCTCTAATCTGTTGGGCTTGTAACCATTTATCTTGCCTTACAGATTCACTCATCATTCTTTTTAATTTTTCATTTCTCTCTTTACTAACCTCATTGTCAGTATCAACAAAAATCATTAATGTCTGATATCCTAAATCTTCTAATTCTTCCTTAATGTGTGATATTCTTTCACTATCATCTGCTGGTCCATTAATAATTAATGGTAGACGATGACGAATTGCTTCTCTACGTACATCATGAGTCTTTTCGGATAATTTCTGTTTATCAGCCAAATAATCAAAAGCTTGTACTGTATTTATTTCCACCATTTTTTGTTCAGCGATGGCTTCTCGGATTACGATATCCTTACCAGAACCAGGTCCACCAGTTACAAATACCGCTTTGAAAATACCACGATTGTAACTTTCATTTAAACCCATGCCATGACGTACATCGTGCATCAATTCTTTTGCATGTTCATCTGAAACGTGTGAGGGTACACCAGTTCTAAATGATGAAAAATCTTTATTCTTGGCATGTTCTCTCATCTTAGTACCGGACATACCTTCTGAACCTTCAGCATCAGGATCACGGTGACCAGCAGAAACGACCTCTATTTTTTTGTAGTTATAAGGTGCTTTACCAGATTTATCAGGCACTCCATTATATTTGTGTAACAAGTCGTGATATTCTTTAACACGGTCCGAACCAGCTACGACTACTAAATGGTCATGTCCTTTAGCATTCAATCTAGCTGCATGATGCATAATAGTTGGATGTTCTTTGGATGAAGCTTCAAACTTAGTACCGGGTGAATATCTTTTTAGGTGCTTTATTTTCTGTTCCGATGACAATGGATTCTTCTTGGAATCTTGTGAATGTGATACAACTATTGTATGTGCAGCACCACGTTTTTCCGCTTCTGAACGAACCTTATCTATCATCTTCAAATGACCAGTAGTAGGTGGATTCATACGGCCAAAGGCCATCACCACCGGCTTGTGTGTCTTTGATTCTTCTACTACTAACTGGAGAAACGATTTCATTTAGGGTTGTGCACCAATCTTCATGTTTGTTAAAGGACCATTGTTATGTTTAACTTGTAAACCGAATACTCTATGTCCATCAGCATGAACATTAATTTGGCCTTCGCCAGCTTTATGTAGTTCGATTTTTTTGGCCTTTTTAATTTTGTGATACATATCGTTATCTGAAGGATCTTCTGTGTGTGCTGCAGCTGGCTTCTTGCCATCACCACCAGTTCCATGTGTTTTTACATATGGTAAAGCGTGTGCTGTATTACCTTTTATGTAGGTTTTTAATAAATGATTTTTCAAATCTTTTTGACTCATTTGAGAATAACCTTCATGCAACTTATCACGTATTTCAGTATTAACTTTACGAGCATGTTCAGATGCTTTGTGGTATAGTTCATTATTACGATATTCTGGATTATCATTACCAGCAGCATCTTTCTTTTCACCAGCAACAGCTTTAGCTGCGGCTGATTTATTTGTACCTAGACCATTCTTTTTCATAAATTCTTGGTGGCGTTTTTCAGCATGACCCAACAAATCATGTCCAATTAAATTACCAATCTCTTTTGTTCCACCATTATGAAATCCAATTGCTTTTGCACCAGAAGATTTTAGAGAATTACCAAAATAATGATGTGCTGCTGATTCTGGTTTCTTTTTAAATTTTGCAACCAAGTCTGAAGGATTCTCTTGTTGTGTAGCTTTAATACCGGTATGTCTTTCGATATCGCCAGGTTTAGCAGTCAAATGAACTTTTTCAACCTGTTCATAGCCTCTTTGTTTGGCGTGTTCTAAGAATGATTTTGCTTGCTCGGGTGCTCTTGCTTCTTGAGTCTTAACTTCATTCGTTCCATACTTCTTATCATGAGCAGCCAACATAGATTTGTGATGGTCAGCCATCTGTTTGTGTTCTGCATCAATCCATTTATTACCATTTAAGTGATAAGCTACTCTAGCTTCATTGTAACTTCCACGATGAATGTTGATACCAGCAGAAGCTTTTTTGGCTGCAGCTTTACGTGCTTGTTCTTCATCGGATAGTACTTCTTTGGGTTTTCTAAGTTCTGTTATCATTCCTTCGTGTAATTTACCAGCGTAAATTAAATCGTGATGTGTTTTGAGTATGTCGATAACTTCATTATCAGTTTTTCCAACAAATGTGTGTGTTTCTTCACCTTCATCATTTTTTACATGATGCATATCACCTTCTTGGTGAACTTTGTACATTCCTCTGATTGGATGAAAAAAAGTATGTTTTGCAATTTTACCTTCAGATTCAAGTATTACTGTTAAAAACCTTTTCATTTTCTTACCTTTAACAAATTTGCTTTTGCGAATTCTTTACGATTAACTAATTTTGTTGGTTCATTTTCGTGGTTCACAACGAATCCTTCTGGATCAGTTGCTTTGCCATCGATGTGATGTTCCAGACCACCTGGATGTTGGTTTAAAACATTGACTAAAGTATCTTTAGCTTTCTGTAAATGATGATGCATTTTCAATATATTGTCATACTGTTCCTTGTTCTTATCAATGTGAGACATGTGGACTTTAGCTTCAGACGATTTACGAGATTGTGCAGCTGGTGTCTTTAACTTTGCGGAAGCCTTATTATACATGCCTTGTATATGATTTTTCAAGCCTTCAGCTGTAGGATTTTCATCGGTACGTACAGTATGATTGATATATGTTGCTAAACGGCCACCTTCTCCTTGATGCATCTCTGTAGCTTTGTACATTTTATTCTTATTTTTATCATGAATTTCTTTGGCTGCTGCCATGTGTTTATGAAATTCTTCTTGGTCGTGTGGAGAATAATGTACTTGTTTCGTATCGTGTTCAGCAGATTTGTGCCAAACGTCAGGATGAGAACTAAAGTTATGGTGGTCTGGATGTGGATCAGCTTTCATGGTCGCAATATTATCCCCATGATACTGTTGGTGGACAACAACACCAAACTTCGCTTTTCTTATTTTATCACCCCCATCACCTTTTGCAGTATATGTGATAGTGTTTGGGGTAAAAGAAACACCTTTTTTTGACTCATGTTTGGTGTCATGTTTGAACATAACATCACCTTGATATACACCATGTTTAGGTGTAACTTTAGGTAAATGTGTTAATCCGGCATGTAGAGCATCCACAAGACCTGGAGCGTGGCCGTGATTTTTTAATATGTCTGCGTGGTTGTAGTTAATTTTTGGAGTTTTATTGAATGCTGACTTTGAAGCAACAAAAAACTTACCAGTTTTAGGGTGATGGCCAAAAACAATTGATGGTGAACCATCATATTTCATTGTTAGATTGGAATTGTGTAGACCTTCTTTGGTGTGTTCGTGTGCCTGATTTAAAGCACCGACTGCATGTTCGTAACCTTTTTTACCATGCATTAATGGTCTATCTTCCGCATGATGAATATGCTTAAGCTGGCCACTAGACTCAGCTTCAGCTTCTTCTTTTAAGAAATTTAGAAAATAACCCATGAAAACCCTTTGATACGTAACACACTATGGTTACCGATAACTTATTTATACAACTTTTGGAT
>Ga0208257_1000103_pt1 | contig 29426 bp, 26 predicted proteins | sample CryBogCBH10Sep07_FD_184610 | JGI IMG/M metagenome (GOLD analysis project Ga0208257, IMG submission 184610) | Freshwater microbial communities from Crystal Bog, Wisconsin, USA - CBH10Sep07 (SPAdes) | ecosystem: Environmental > Aquatic > Freshwater > Lake | place: Crystal Bog, Wisconsin, USA... | reverse complement strand
GGAATCATATTAATGCTCGGGTTTATGCCAATAGAAGGAGTGTATTGAACCTGCTCAATGAGGTATTCATGTGAGTTTGCGACGAAGCGACGACGCTCCTCGATATCAAGGAAAGTATAATCACCCCACATTTGCATATCGATTATGCTTGCAGGATTGACTGTCGTGCTGTCGCAATTCGCAACGAGTTGGTCGGAATAAAAGAGTTGCTGGAGAGGTCTCAGTGTAATATTGATACGAACAGGGTGATACTGAAGGGCCAATAGAGGCAAACTAAGTCCGGGATTTTTACAAAACCAGAACCGAAACGGAATATAGAGTTTCAGAGGTCCATAGAATGTCGGTGGGACATATCCGTCACCCTTGCCGATCATATCGTAAAAACCGAAACGTGTCTCCTCGGTTGTCGTCAGATTTGACCAGATTTCCATCCACTCGCCCGTTTGCTTATCAATTTCCTGCTCACCGATTTCAATTGAGACTTCTTGTATAAGTGCATGGCCGATAGCATTTACATAGGATGCATCCATTTGATTTGATGATAAGTTCAAGGCAGGCAATGTAACTTCCAGCATAATCTGACCAAGTAAATCACCACGACGGGGAACAAGACATGTAATTCGTTTTCCGAAATCAGGAGTTCCGTCAAAATACATAGGCATCGATTCAATTGCAAAATTCGTATACCGCCGATAGACCATCTTAAACCAAGTAATTTGTGGATTTCCTGTTAAGAAAACATCCTGTTTTCCTCTGGCGACAAGTTGTAAAAGACCACCTCCGCCTGTCATCTATACGGACTCGGTCTTTTTTAGTAATAAGATTCTGCCGTAAAGGAGTAGAATGGCGTCATCTCGTCGGACGTATGATACCGACACAATAACAGTTAGAACTATTTTTGCAAAAACAGTCAATAATTCAAATATACCTGCTCTCAGTGCTCTACTGACAGATGGTCAAGGTGGAACTTTTTGGGCAGGCCCTTCCACGCTTGGATTAAACAAGGCGTTCAATGAAATCGTAACATCTGCTGGAAGCTATACGGCTGATTTGAGTTATAATATCTTTTCTTTGTTTTCTGGGGCAGGCATTGGCATGGACGATGGATATCCAGCTGTAAATACAACAAGAATCTTCTCAAAGGCGTATCAAACAATCGACGTAAGTGGTGGCAATTTACTAAATGCTTATTCAAACGGATATCTGAATCCTACACTTCGAATCGCAGCGGAAGGTGATATTCAAATCCGTTCCGACCCAACAAATAACACATTCTTTATTCATGGCCCAATGACGGTAAATACTGTGTCAACGGGCATTTATGGATTTAGTCAGCTCTTAGCAATTCCTTCACTTTCAACACCTGTATCAAATGCAAATAAACAATTCGGATATTATTTAACGGCGACATCTCCATCAAGTCTTCTCACGTTTGCGGGAATTAATGACCTACAGTTAAGCACAAATGTCACAACGAATACTGTATTCGTAAGTATTAGTTCCTTTACGAGTGCAGGATATCAAGCATTGAGTGGTGAAATATTTGGTTCCTATGGCAGAATAACAAGCACTGTGAGCACGAATTATGTGCCTTATCCTGTCTTTCAATCGGGTGTAAGCAGCTTGTCAACAAGCTACGGTGGTATCTCAAACGTTCTTTTCTCTACACTCACATGGTTGGCGATCTCAACGGGTGTGGAGTTCTACACACTCACAGGTTTGATTAACGCACGAGCGACAATCATTCAGTTACTCGATTATGAAGCAGCGGCAGCTTCAAATCAAACAAGCACAGCAAAAGGCCTTGGATCTATGGGATATCTTTCATCACCTGTTACAAATGGTGCAGTAAGTTCTATTAATGTAAACGGCCCTGGTGTCTTTTCTACACTTATGGTCTGGGGTGGTGGCACCTATCCGCTCTCAACGGCCTCCGCGTTTGATCTAACAGTCCTAGGTGCAGGAACTGTTGGGCGTATTGGTGGCACAACCTGGACAACCATTTCCGATTCACGAATCAAAACAAACATCGTCGAAGCCAATTATGATACTTGTTATAATGACATAAAAAATATACCTCTTCATCGTTTCACGTATATTTCTTCATTTTTTGACACCTTTGCGGTTAACGATAGAAATGTGCTTGGATTTATTGCCCAAGAAGTCAGCACCGTTCAGCCAAAATCAGTTTCAGTAAATCCCATTTTAGGAATGAATGATACAATGTGGCTGAATACAGATCAGATTAATATGAGTCTATATGGTGCTGTAAAGAAACTGATTACTGATAAAGAGGCTGCAGAATCAACAATTATAGGACAAGGAATACAACTTCTAACTCTTCAATCGACAGTTTATGGATCTTTATCTTCTCGCATTTGAACTAGAAGATGAGTGGTTGTCCACCTACAAATATTCATGTGGGTTTGGGGGCTTCCTCCAGAAAAACATACGACACTGACTCTTTGGTCATGCGTCGTATCTTTGCATATGATCCCACGACCAATTCACCCGTTTCTACAAACTACATTTTATCTGGTGATATCAAAGGTGCTGCTCAGTTTAAGAATCCTCTCGAAGTGCTGAGCACATTTGGATGGGCTGATCTCCCGGATCAAGTCCTTAGCACACAGATACTGACTATTTCATCGGTGAGCAGTATGTATGGATATCTCGCGTCAACAGTCTCTTTTTTTCAGCCCTATTATCCTAGTTCACAGCAAATTTTCTTACCCAGCACGGTAAATGGTCTCGGAACCATGGGATACATTAGTTCAACACAGCTTGTAAGCACTCTGGCTACACTTGCGTCACTCGGATATGTTTCAACAACACAGCTTACAAGCACCACAGTAGGTCTAGCCTCGATTGGATATGTGAGTTCATCACAACTTACAAGCTCTTTAAATGGCCTCGGATCTATAAACTACGTAAGTTCATCACAGATTGCAAGCACTGTGATCGGCCTTGGAACGATCGGATATCTCTCTACAGCTTTCATTCTGACTCCCATTAACAGCACTGTTATTGGACTCGCAACATCTGGATATATTTCATCATCACAGCTTTTTAGCAGTATTCAGGGTCTCGGATCTCTATATGTTTCAAGTGTTAACTATACAAGCAGCGTGGCTGGTCTTGGTTCTGCAGGATATATTTCATCAACACAACTTCTCAGCACAATTGCCAATTTAGGAATAACAGGATATGTTTCAACATCACAACTTACTAGTAGTTTAGTAGGACTTGGAACATCTGGATACATTTCATCGCCATCTCTATACTCAACAGTTGCAGCAAGTGCAGTGTTATTTGCTTCCACAACAGCGGGTTTAGGAACTGCAAACTATGTTTCATCAACACAGCTTACAAGCACTGTTATAGGTCTAGGATCTGCAGGATTTCTAAGTTCATCCGTGTTTTCTTACTTAAGCAGCATAACCATAAGTTCTGCAACAATTGTTACATCGTCAATCAGTACATTCGCCCTTAATGCATCACAGGTGACAATTGGTGCCAATCCATTTTCCTTCTTTTTTACGTCAAGTGTCCAAGGTTTCGGATCTGCAACATATGTTTCCTCCTCACAGTTGACGAGCAGTCTATTTGGACTCACCAACCTCGGATATGTAAGCTCTCAACAACTCACCAGCACAACACAGGGATTAGGACTTTTGGGATATATTAGTTCAACACAGCTTACAAGCAGTATCACTGGATTAGCAACGGTAGGCTATATCTCATCTACACAGCTTTACAGCAGTCTAGCAGGCCTTGCATCCTATGCATTTATCAGCACATCGCAGTTGACAAGCACTATTGATGGTCTTTCTGGTTCTGGATATGTAAGTTCAACTCAGCTATTTAGCTCAATTACAGGATTAGCAACGACAGGTTATATCAGCACAACACAGTTGACGAGCACTATCGATGGTCTTTCTGGTTCTGGATATATAAGTTCAACTCAACTATTCAGCACGGTTACAGGCTTAGCAACGACTGGATATGTGAGCTCCACGCAGCTTTTCAGTTCCCTTGCCAATTTTGTCAGTATTCGGTCAACCTTCAACAATAACATTAGCGGCAATTGGTCCAATATAAACTTCTTGTATCAGAATTTGACTGCAGGAGCGTCTACAAATATCATGCAGTTCGATATGGGACCGACGTTCAGAAATAAGATGGTCTCTGGAGCCGCCAATTGCAAACTAGACATCGAAACAAAGATGAATCTACAATTCTCGTATTATGATACCAATTCGAGAGACTATCAGTTTAATACCTTTTTAGTCCGAGGGTCTAACTTTGTCACATCAAACATTATCGCCCAGGAATGCATGACCTATTATATTCTCAACACGAATCCGATCAATCTACCCTTTTTCTTCCAAGAAAAAAGTAGATTCATTATTAGCGATTCAAATACAATCTCGAGTTTGAAATACTGGGGAGCCTTCAGCACACTCAGTGTATATAACACGTTTGGACCCAACGTGCCTGCAACCAATCAGCTGTTCGCATCACCTGCGTCCACCGCATGCGTCTCTGTTGTCCTTGATAATCTTCCCACACCGTAAACTCAATTAAAGAACCTTAAGTTGAAAGGTGGCTGTTAAACTCTTAACAGCTATAGTATCACTCACCAAAACAGAGTATGTCTTGATAGCAGTGGCTGTCGTAGGAGTTCCTGAGACGAGTCCTGTGCTCGAATTTATTGAAATTCCTGTCGGCAAGGAAGGAGTCACAGTAAATCTATATGTTCCACTTCCGCCAGAGGCCGTAACCGGTGTATAGGATTTCATCGCAACACCATGTGTAACAACATTGCTTGTTTCAGAAGTCCCTACACGAAGAATCGGATAGGTAACAACATTCTTCGGTGCAACAACAACAGGCGTGTAATGAACTGGGTCGACTGACGCATTGACAATCTGTTGTGTTAAAGAAAGCTGTGTTGTCTGTGCATGGGTGAGATCAATCTTTGCCGAGGATGTAACAATAGCCTGAGGCCTGTTCAAAAGAATATGATTCGGGTCAGATAATGCAAGATTATTGTAATAATAAGCATTTGTCTTTCCAGACTTCTGCTTAATATATTCAGCCATAGACATATTCGCGTTGGGCATTCTATTTACTGCTGCTTATTTTCATTTGATTTTTATGTTCATCATATATATTTTCATAGAACGCAGGTGTAATATATATAATTTCTGGTATATCGTATAATTTTAATAAAGGTGCAAGTTCATTCTCTAGAAATTGAGGACCACCTTTAAAAGCGGGGATTTGAGGTATCCGTATTATAGAATATCCATTTTCAAGAGCTTTCTTCATTTTCCATATATCTCTTTTTTGAGTTACTTCGGGTAATTTCCAGCATGATACAGTTTTAAAATGTTGGTCTCCATCGACTTCAATAATAAGTTTTAATTCTTTAATTACCATATCAAAGGGAAGAATATAGTTTGTATCTGGATTTGTTGTCCAAATAGGACGAAAATTTAAAATACTAGAATCATAGAGATTTCTTATAAATTCAAAGACATATCCTTCTGTTTTATTAACACAACTTGGACATCCGTGGCCTTCAAGGTGATTTCTTGCTCTTTGAGTAAAGTCACCATGTTTTAAACAAGTTATAACTAAAGAAAGACATGATCCTGTGTATTCAGATTTACTATAGTTATATTGTGAACCATGAACACTTTTTGCTTGAGTAATAAATTTCCATTTAGTATATGGCATAGCACTTATAGTATAATATTATAAGTGTTATATTCAATTTTAAGAAAATATAAAAATAAACAAGGGTGGGAGTCATATCTAGATTATTAACGTCATGTTTGTTTATTTTTTATAGGAGCAAGGACCAGTTTAACTTCACCTAAATTGGCAACAGTGTAGCGTAGAATGAGCGGATAATCGTTCTTCAAATAAAGTTCAATCGACGGGCACAAAGAGGTGCACTTTGTAAAAAGAACAAGGTGCTTGAGCTGAAAGAGACCCTGAACAATCTCATTACTCGTCGTGTTCTTCTGGACCTTCACCGTGCTATTATTCTCACTGATGATTGTCTCCTGCTCGGCGAAATCACCCATACACTTGAAGATTAGATCAGAACCTGAGGATGTAATCTCCACGTCAAGCTTCTCACCCAGTGCATTCATATCGCGACAGATCTTCTGGACATCCGCAGAAGGCAAATGAATGATCGACGGAAAGTTGAGGTTCGGAATCTGGATATCCTCCACATCCGTGTCAAACAACTTCAGAAAGTAGTTCGTCACCGTTGACTTCTCAGAGTTCTCCATGCGAATTCCAAGCTTGTTCGGATTGGACGCAGGAAGATACAGCGTGAGAGAATCATTATTACCCATCGTCTTGATCAGCTTGAAGAGATAGATCATGTTGACACCGAGGACATACTTCTGCGGGCAATAGTATGACTCAAAACGATCGGCGTGGAGCCTCAGATAAACAAGAACGGTGTGCGTCTCATCAACAGCCATCACCTTAAGTCCCTGGGAGTCAAACTCAAGATTAGCTTCTGTCAAGATTTCTTTGAGAGCCTCTATCAGTGTCCGGAAAGCTCCAGCCTGGACCGTTTTGATCTCAAACAAATTTCCATTGGTATTTGGTCTCCCCGTAGATGCCATGTTAATGAATTGGGTATTCTGCTTTAGACGGAAGAGTCTCGGGAGGCTTGTTTGGCCGCCGTAGCTTAGTCCTTCGCTAGTGTAGCTTAGTCCTTCGCTAGTGTAGCTTAGTCCTTCGCTAGTGTAGCTTAGTCCTTCGCTAGTGTAGCTTAGTCCTTCGCTAGTGTAGCTTACTTCTTCGCTAGTGTAGCTTAGTCCTTCGCTAGTGTAGCTTAGTCCTTCGCTAGTGTAGCTTACTTCTTCGCTAGTGTAGCAGCTTTCTTTGCTACATACTTGCGAAGGAATCGCTCCATGTTGTTCTGACGTCCATTCTTTGCCATGCGGGCAAACTGTAATGTCTGAGCAGCACTCGGTCCTTTAGCACCCTGAGGTCCAACTGACATCAGGCGGGCCCTTGCTTCCTCCTTGTTTGCATTACGAACAGGGCTTCTCTTTCTTGTTGCAGCAGACGCATTATTCAGACCTAGGCGTCTCGTCTCAGAACGACTAAATGCTCTACCAACCTCATTCGGTGATGGCGGTCCAGCACGTCTACCCGTTGCAGCCATGACATTGCTGTCAGGAAGTCCAAATGTCCTCAGAAACTCCTGCTGCTTTCCAACATTTCCATTCCGCATCAGTTTTCCGAGAGTCATAAAATTTCCAGCACGTCTCTTTAACTCAGGATGCTTCTGCTTTAATGTCTTTAGAGTCGCAGCCGCCTTTCTGCGATACGGACTAAATCTGTTTTTCCGCGTTTCCGCAGGAGGTGACTCAGGTGTCTCAGGTGACTCAATAGGCCCATACCGATTGAAAAAGTTCCTATCATTCAGACCTCTGCGTCTCAGAGATGCAAGTGTAGTGAAGTTACCCTTTGTTCTCTTGATACCAGGATGAGACTCCTCAAACCGCCTGATCGTCTCAGCCGCTGCTCTTACCTGATTCGCCCACGCAACCCTACGCGTCTTTTCAGCAGCACGAGGAGGTGATGGAGGAGAAGGTGCACGAACATCACGAGCCTTACGACGTGTCATAAGCTTCTTATACTCTTTCATTGCTGCATTACTGTCTTCCTGAGCTTGTCTTTTAAGATTACGCTGTAACCTGGGTTCTCCTCTAGGAACAGGAGCAACCTTCTTAGCATCTCTCTTCGGGCCCTGGACCTTTCGATCCCGAAACTCATCCAAAAACGCAGCAGCGGCTCTTGAATTCTTACGCACATACGCGGCATATTTATTCACATTCACGCCAGAAGGATTGCCGTATTGCTGCAATTCAGCACGGGCACGTTCACGATTGCGAGCCCAATCCTCCTTCTTACCACCACCCTTGCGTGAAAACATGCGTCTACCCGTAAGTGCTGCTAAAGGAGCCAGATACCGACCCCCGTCCACAACACCCTGCATCACACTCGGAAAGAATCCACCAATCCTCGGTCTCAAAACAAGATCATTTTGGACCTGCAGATTTGAACCCGCCGACGCAGAAGGTTCTTTATAAGAACTATCCACAAACGATAAAGGTTGGGCAGCCATTCTGCTTATACAAGAGAATTCATAAGAGGCCACTAGCCAAAATTGAATCCCAAGGCCCCCCCCTTGCCCAGCAGGAAATACCATGGCCACTGCTGATCAGTATAAGCGTCTCACGCACCGCGACCACATTCTTGAGCTTCCAGACACCTATATCGGTTCTGTGGAGACTCATCAGGAGTTGCGATGGGTGTATGACGCGGAGAAGGGAAAGATGGTGCACCGACAGGTCGCCTTCAATCCTGGCTTCTACAAGCTCTTTGATGAGATTGTAGTAAATGCCCGTGACGCTCTTGTCCGTTCTCAGGCCGATAAGTCTAAGACACCCATCAAGCACATTGATGTGTCTGTGACAACTGGACCCACGGGATGCAAGATTGTTGTCGAGAACGACGGCGATGGCATTCCTGTTGAGGAGCACTCCGAGTATAAGGTCTACGCCCCTGAGCTAATCTTCGGTCACCTGCTCACCAGCGGTAACTACAACAAGGAGGAAGAGAAGATTGTAGGAGGCAAGAATGGATATGGTGCAAAGCTGGCAAATATCTTCAGCAAGTCGTTTACTGTCGAGACTCGTGATCCGCGTAATGGTCTCGCATACTCGCAGACCTGGAAGGATCACATGTCCACCTGCGGAAAGCCGAGTGTTCGCAAGGACAAGGCCACCAAGGGCTACGTCAAGATTATCTTTGAACCTGATCTGAGCCGTTTTCAGGGCCTCCAGATGGAGGAGATGACCGCAGTTCTCCAGACTCGTGCGTATGAGCTTGCAGCTCTCGCGGGTAAGGATGTCAAGGTCTCCTGGCAGGGTCAGGTCATCACAACCAACACTTTTGAGAAGTTCACGCATCTCTTCGTCAAGGATCAGGCCTCCATTGCCTTCGAGCAGTGTGGTGAGCGTTGGTCTATTGCGGCTGTTCTCACTCGCTCCCTGTTCGATGACGACGATACTCACGATGAACGCCATGTCTCCTTTGCGAACGGCGTCAATACGAAAAAGGGCGGTAAGCACGTAGAGACAGTCACACGCCACGTGCTGAATGATTTCTGCGAGGTCGCCAAGAAGAAGAAGGTGGATGTCAAGCCGTCACAGCTCAAGGACGCAGTCCTCTTCTTCGTAAATGCAACAATTGTAAATCCCTCCTTTGACTCACAGACAAAGGAGTATCTAACTACGCCTGCAAACAAGTTCGGCTCAGTCTTCAAGTGTTCACCGAAGTTCTGTGAGACTCTTATCAAGTTTGGATTGCTGGAGGAGGCACAAAGCATCGTGGAGGCGAAGGCTGCGAAGGAGGCCAAGAAGACCGACGGTGCAAAGAAGAAGACCATTCGTGGAATTCCGAAGCTCGAGGATGCTCTGTGGGCAGGCACGGGCAAGTCATCTGAGTGCACACTCATTCTCACGGAGGGAGATTCAGCTGCAACCTCCGCAATCTCAGGCCTCAAGGTCGTGGGACGTGAACGCTGGGGTGTCTTTCCCCTGAAGGGTAAGATGCTGAACGTAAAGGATATCAGTCAGCTCAAGTTCAATCAGAACGAGGAGCTTACTGCGATCAAGAAGATTGTGGGTCTGGAGCAGGGCCGCAAGTATTCGACAACCAAGGATCTTCGTTATGGCCGCATCATGGTCATGGCAGATCAGGATTTGGATGGAGCCCACATCAAGGGACTTCTGATGAATCTGTTTCATACCGAGTGGCCTACACTCATGCAGATCAACTTCATCTGCTCTCTGGCCACGCCACTTCTGAAGGCTATGCGTCGTTCCGAGACGCGTTCCTTCTATTCACAGCCCGAGTTTGATACCTGGCATCAGGTAGCAGGTCCTGGATGGAAGCTAAAGTATTACAAGGGATTGGGCACGAGCACTCCTGCCGAGGCCCGTGAATGGTTCGAGAATCTCCACGAGATTAAGTATACCTGGGACACCGAGACCGATGAGTCCATGTCTCTCGCATTTAGCAAGAAGCGATCCGATGATCGCAAGAAGTGGCTCGGCACATATGATCCAAAGCGTATGGCTGCCGCAGATGAGCGTGGATGTGTCGACTACACCAGCTTCGTCAACAACGAGCTTATTCATTTCAGCAATGCAGACAATATTCGTTCTCTGCCCCACCTGATGGACGGTCTCAAGCCGTCACAGCGTAAGATTCTCTATGGCTGCCTGAAGCGTGGCCTCAAACAGGAGGTTCGTGTTGCACAGCTAGCAGGATATGTTTCAGAGCACGCTGCCTATCACCACGGCGAGGCGTCTCTGAACATGACGATTGTCGGCATGGCACAGACCTTTGTCGGCTCAAACAACATCAATCTCCTTGTTCCGATCGGGCAGTTTGGATCTCGCCTTCTCGGTGGAAAGGATTCAGCTTCTGCCCGATACATTCACACACACTTGGAGCAAATCGTCGATGTTCTCTTTCACAAGGAGGATCTGCCGATTCTAAAGTATACCGAGGATGACGGTGTTCCTGTTGAGCCTGAGAACTATCTGCCTGTTGTCCCTCTACTGGCGATCAATGGCTCAGTAGGCATCGGCACGGGATTCAGCACGGACATTCCTCCTCACAATCCTTCTGAGGTCGTGTCGCTGATTGAGCAGCGTATTCGCGGAGAGCGTAAGTCACTCAGTGGTCTATCTCTGAAGCCCTGGTGGTATGGATTCAAGGGCCCTGTTCTTCCTAACGGCGAAGATACCTGGATCACGAAGGGCCTCTACACGCTCGATGATGCGAAGCGGACGGTGACAATTTCAGAGTTGCCTGTTGGAACCTGGACAAAGGACTATAAGGTCTTCCTGGATTCGATGTGTGTTGATGATAAGTCTGTCATGAAGTCATTTGATGACCTGTATGATGATGACACGGTTCGCTTTGTCCTTTACATGGAGAATGATTATTACGAGGACATCAAGGCTGACATGGCCGAGTTCGAGAAGCGTTTCAAGCTGACTACGTCATGGAAGCTCTCGAACATGACGTGCTTTGACACGGAGATGAAGATTGTAAAGTTCTCGACGGTGGGTGACATCCTAGAGGCATATTATGTGCCGCGTCTGGTTGCATATGAGACGAGGCGGGTGCGAGAGATGGAGCGGCTGGAGAAGGATGCTCTTGAGGCTGATGCGAAGGCGAGGTTCCTCCGAGCAGTCCTTGAGGGATCTCTGGATCTCCGGAAGGCCACGGATGAGGAGATTGTGGGGGCGATGGTCAAGCACTCACTGCCTCCCATTTCCGATCCCGAGTTTCCCGATACAGTTGATGCATATGAGTATCTACTGAAGCTGCGTATGGATCGTGTGAAGGCTTCGGCAATCAAGGATGCAGAGGATTCTGTTCTGAAGGCACGAATGGCCTACGAGTTGCTTCGAGACACGACGGCTTCGGCTCTCTGGCTTGAGGACCTACAGGCATTCAAGGCAGCATGGGAGACTATGCAGAAGACGAGGGAGAAGGCTGGCACTACGGGGCCCAAGAAGAAGCCCACTAAACGAACTGGTTAAAAGGCAATGACTTGGATCCTGCCCGACTGAGATTCTGGGGCTGGGCCATCGGTGTGGGTAAAGTGCTTATGTCCTTTAAATAATAATGATAATGATCCACGGCTGAGAGAATATGAGGGGCAGACCAATTTACGACAAGTTGATTGAGCTCAGCAACCTGATCAGGAATACCAAACGGCAGGTTCTTTGCATACTGATAATAAATAGCACGCATGATTATTTTTAATTCATCCACGGATTGATCATCGATTACATATCCCTTCGGTTGGCTCTTATCAAAGACATACCGACGAATACTATTTTGAACAACTCGTATATTCTCTTGGCTGAAAAAGGCCTTACTTACCGGCGTAGTTTCCCAGTTGCCGCGTAACATATCGGTCTCGAACCCCTTCTCGACCGTTGTTTGATGCTGAAATCCGGGGAAGGTGGATGAGAGTTCACCACCGGCACTAGGTCTCTCCTCAAGATTCACTCGACCATTCTGTCCTTTGTAACTGTCCGGATTTGTTAAGGGGAGTTCAAAGTCGGCGTAGTTTGTGTTCGTGTTCATGTTCTTTGTCTCTGACTGGTGTCTCTGAAAATATTTTCTAATCAAGGAGTATAGAATCAAATGACCTCCATTCCCTACGGCCTCAAGAGCATCCCTGCCGACTCGCGTAACTTCATGCCCGTGTCGTCGCTCGCCTACCCTGGCGGCATCAACTCCCTGAACATCGCCACGGGTGTTCTCTCCACGGCGGCCTGGTCAGGCCAGTGCAATGCTGGTTCCTTCACGGGCCAGGGCTCCAAGTACACGTCCTCCATCAACGGCCCTGGTGCGGGCAAGCTCCGTGACATGGGCAAGACGTTCGTCTCATCTGGCCGCTTCTTCCGCAAGGTCCAGCTGATCGTTCCGAACACGGCCACGACCTCCACGTTCGGCGTTGAGGGCAAGGTCTTCTCCCCGCAGCTCGAGGACTACCTCCAGGGCTACATTGAGCTCGGCTGGGAGGGCAACGGCCAGTCTGCCCCTGTCGCCCGCACGATGTAAATACATTTTTTCCTACAAACCTTTTTTTAGAGTTACATTTTGTCTCTCTAAAAAAAGCACATCAAGTAGAAGATAGAGATGGATTACTGGTTTATCCTCTACATATTAATCGCAGTTGGCGTGTGCCTAGGTGGCATGGTTGTCCTCATTCAAAGCCAAAGAACCCTCGGTGGATTCTTGTTTCTCGTCGGTGCCATCTTGATCTTTGTGTTCTACGGCTTACGTTGGTTTTCCGGTGACACCCTAAGACCGACAAAGTTCAGTTCAACGACTTGGCCACCTGTTATCAATCTCTGCCCCGATTTCCTGTCATTGTATGACCGCGGGTCCGGTGGAAAATCAGATAAGGTTTGTGTTGATTTGATTGGTGTCTCCAATGGCGGTATCCAGAAGTTACTCGACACGCACAATGCTCAAAATGATGGCTATGTATTCCATTTGTTCCAGGATAAGAGTGGTGCTGATCGTCTAAAATCTCTGTGCCAGGAGTGCAAGGATAAGGCGGTCACATGGGAGGGCATCTTTGATGGCGTTTCATGCCAGGATCCTTCTTTTGTCCCGAGAACTGACGGCACAACGGATTCTACAAAGCCTTCAGACACATGCAAGTAAAATTGTTGGCTCTTTTTAAAAAAAACCCAGTATAGTTTCCGATGTCCGACGAAAAAGAAGAGAAAGAAGAGTATAAAAGTCTAAAGGAGGCATCAAGGTTGGCCCTTTCGACCTTTATAGTGTATTCAGTTCATTTTGGAGCTCTTAAGACATATGATGCATTCTGTGTCCCTGATGGAGTGTATGGATATCTTCAAGGGCTTATTACAACAGGAAGCCCTGTTTGTAGGTTTGTTCTCGATACTGTAACCTCTACACAGAATCATTATAGTGGTGTTCTTCTTGTTGGTGCTAGTCGTCTTCTTCTAGGGCTAATTGGTATCTAAAAAGAACGTTTGGTTAAGAAGTAAATGTGGTCACCCACGCATATAGACAAAACAATTTGTCTACATCCAGGGGCGGAAAGTAAAATCAAGGGATGGCTCGAAAAGCCGTCACATGCAGCTATTCTTTTGTATGGAGAGCCTGGTGTTGGAAAGACAACAATGGCTCATCGTGTCTTTAAAGATAAGGGTCTTAAAACTATTGAATATAATGCGAGTCATACACGCAGCGGCACTTCCTTTCGGAAACTCATTTTGCCTTTGTTGAAGGAGGGTGGTATTGTAAACATGCTTGAGACAGGTAAAAGAGGTGGTATTGGTATTATTCTTGATGAGATTGATGGTCTAAGTCAGGGCGAGAAAGGTGGTTTAAAAGAACTCCTGGATTTTTTGCGTGGATGGAAACCCAATCAAGAAACCACGCCTTTGATTCTGATCAGTAACACACTGGACTCGAGAAATCTGATCCAGATTTCTAAGTTGTGTTTGACAATTCCAATCGGAGAGGCCGACAAGGGACAGGTCGAGAAATGGCTAGGCAAAACTCTCGAATCCGACGATGCAATTAAGAAGGTTCAAGGAGACTTACGATTATTACAGCGTCAAGTTGCAGGACTTGAAACACCGTTTGAAATGAGTGAAGTTCCTGAGGGAATTCTTCCTATTGCCTGGTGGACTCTGTGGAATGAATGGGATCCATTTGTTGATCTAGATATTGAGAGCCATGAAGCTAATCTTGCTGGACTCGTAATGATTGAAAATATGAATGACCGTATTCTTATGTCAAAGGGAAATACAGAAGAAGCATGGCGTTCATATCGATCCCTCTATACAGCATATTGTAAGAGTGATCGTGCAGACTTCTGGGCCTTCTTTCACCAATGCTGGAATCTGTTGCCTTTGTCTCAGGATTTGAAGTTGAAGATTCCGAGTTTACGTCTAACACAGGAAGCACCTTTGCCTCCAGGATATACACATAACTCATCAGAAGTTCTTCGGTATACACCTGTCTTGACAAAGCAATCAGCAATCTTCAACTCATGGAAGTTCATGTGCGAGATTGCAGATCGCGACTCTATACCTGTTCATATTGTCCCGCTTGTGTGTCACAAAGAGGCTGAGAAGGCTGATCAAAAAACGGATAAGATTCGTCGCTTAAAAAATATTGCTCTCAAGACGCTTCTGCCTTAGATATTCCAGAATTCTGGAGTATGACGCTTAATCCAGTCACGAATAAGAGGTTCCTCTTCCTGTTTCACTGGCATTTCAATGTATGTAATGGAAATGCCACGAGAAGTTAATGTATTAAAGACTATTTGAAGAGTATTGTCTTTCCAGGACCACGAGGTCATAATATACGGCTTGAACTTCTTATGAGGCATATTATCCAGGAAGTTAGTCCAATTCTTGTAAGGAATATAGGTACCATTTGTTGTTGGAGTAATCCACGGAGTTACGACATTCCATAGAGGGACAGATGTTAGATCGGTCATTTTGGCTGCCTGCTTTGATGTTTTACTGCTTTTCAATTTTTACTGCTGTGCATGGATCATCTCATCCGGGTGAAGAAGACGCACAACCTCCAAAGGCTCTGTGCGACCCAAACGATACGCACGTCCTAAAATCTGCTTCTCCTCCTCGTGTGTCATCGCGTGAAGAAGAATCACATGCGTGGCTGCCGTGATATTCAGGCCCGCACCCGCCTGAATCGAATTCAGAAGCAAGACATTCGTATCACCCTTCTGGAATGACTTTAGTGTCTGTGCAATGACATCCTTATTGCCCTTTACAAGCTTCACCGTCAGCTTCATGGCCTCAATCTCGTGACTCAGCTGAACGAACGGATTGTCATAACGACTAAAGATCAGAAACTTGCCACTCGGATTCGCCTTCAGAAGCTGGATAAGCTGCTCGGTCTTCTTTAAAGGCTGCGGCTCATCAGACTTTACTTCCTCCACCGCTGCAAGAGGCCCCGTCGCAACATTCCTCAGACCCGATGCCTGAATTGGTGTTCTACACAGAGGACATGATGTCACTCTCGTCATACTCGTCAAAATACAGGATCCACAGAAGATCCGATGACAGCACGGCGTCAGTGTCGGTGTCTGCGGCTCATCAAAACAAATCGGGCAAATCTCCGTCTTGTAATTCTCAATACGCTCCTTCAGACCCTTAATCTGCTCCTCAAGACTATCCATACGCTCCTTGAGTGTCTTTAGAGCCTGTTCCTTTGCCTGCGGCGTGGCATAGTCAAGTGACGACTTGAAATTATACGTGAGTCTCAGGCGATTGAGCTCCTTGATACGATTCTCCGTCACTGCAGTGATCAAAGACACAGGCTCCTCAGGCTTTACACCCAGAACATCAAGAGCACCCTTAATGTCACCTGCGTGTAACAGAGTTCGCACCTCCGCAGGAATCGCGTGAGCGACAACCTGGTGCAGAATAGACGTTCTACAGAGAATATTACGAATAGAGATCGGCGGCAACGTAATCGACTCACGCACAAATTCATCACGACACCTCAACACCAGATTTCCACGGAACGGATTATTCGTCCCAACATAATCGCGAAAGAATGTTGAGCTGACTACAAAATAACGAACATAGACATATGCAGTATTTGAGGATGATTGATTACGAAGTTGAAGTAACTCCTTTTTCAGAGCATCATCTAATGCAGGATTATTCGGTATTGCACTTAAATAACCACTCGTAATATATTGCGTCATATTTGGATAGAGTAGGTTTGACCATGATGCGGAAATGAGCCAGGTGAACCGCGTAATTGCACGAGCCCTCGTCGACGGAATATGAATCGTATCTGACTCATCAAAGAAAACACGCTTCCAAATGAGATGATTTGCATAAGATACATCTTGAACAAGACCATAGAGTGTATTGGATACAAGAACAACATCAACATCCTTCATTCGCTGAGCAATATTTTCTGCAGCAAGAACAGCCTTTGTTTGAACACCCAGGCACGTCAACGAGGTCTGATCTTTAATATAGGCCTGCCACTGACGATAGAGTGTATGAGGAACAACAATGAGACATGCTGCATCCGATAAATCATGGGCGTAATTACTTGCACGAAGACTATAGAGCTGAGAAGTGCTATTGACATCAAGTTGAGGAATCAAAGGCAACGTGGGCTTTGTCTTGAGTTGAGCAATATGACCGAGAACCATCAGTGACTTGCCGACGCCGACACCATCACCCAGAAAAGAAAAACGACTATAGATTTTAGCACCACATAGATCCATGCCGAGTGAAAGCTGATTCTCACGCTCCACCATTGAATGCAGAATCGCCTTCTGGTGTGCTCTCAAAGGAACACGAATTTCAGTAGGCTGTGGGGCCTGAGTCGCATCAGAGGTCAATGAACCCTTATACGCCTCATTCAGAACGGAGACAAATTTGTCTATATGGTTATAGGCCATTGGTGTCTTCTGAAGAAAGGAAAAGACAAATGTTTAGACCGTTATATCTCATGCATTTGAAAAAAAAGATTTTAACTCTTCATCCTTAATAAAGTCGCCAATTTTAAGATTTGTTTTCTTAACAAAAGGATTCGTTTGCTCTCTTAGCCTTTTCTTGTCAAAAGTGTTCTCGCTGTGACTCATGACCAGCATTACCTTCATCGGATCCAGCTGAATCATCGGATTCTTATACTCCTCGAGAAATGAACGCTCCTCAGAGTGTGTCACAATATCATCATAGGTATGCGTCTTTGCATACTTGGAGAGCCAAGCCATCGTTCCATTCGTGGCGTGTGTGGGTGAATAAGGACCCAACTTCCAGATCTCCTTGTTGTCCGAGTAATACATATAGATCTCAGATGCACCCGCAAGTTCAACAGTGGGGCTCTTTCGAAAGGCCTCGACTGCTGCAGATACACGACACGGAAAATAGAAGTCATCATCATCCATCGCCACAATAATATCACCCTTTGCTTCCTGATTGAGAATGTTACGCTTTCCACCAATTAGAAGCTTGTCTTCCAGATAGATATACCGAATATTAGGTAGCCGCTGTGCCAGATCCTTAAAGAAATCTTCAACAGTCTCCTGACCATCATCGAGAATAATCCACTCCATACGATCCTTTGGATAGTCCTGGCTTTCATAACACTTTATCAAGGCAGGAATAAAACGACGACGATTGTATGTGGGTGTAATAACGGATACAAAGGGTAGTGACATTGCTATTTATACATTTGACCCAATTTTTAAGCCTTCCATCGACTTCAGGATATTTCCTGCTGCCTTTGCCCCAGGGCTTGCTATTGCAGCTGCAGATAAACTCAACGCCTCCACGCCTTTGATAAGAGCCTCCGCCTTGACAGCCGACATCGCCTCAGCAGCCTGCTTGGCATTCACAGAACCACCCACCAAATCCGCTGATTGTTTCATAAAGTCCGCATATGCGTCAGTGGCTCTCTTGTCCTCCTTATAAGTGAACGGATAGAGTAACATTCTACCTAACTGACTATCTGTTTCTGTTGTAAAGATCGGCAGCATTCTGTAAATAAACGGTGCATCCTTATTGAACCACCGATACAAATAATACAGAATGACTACAGGGCCAAAGAGAAATCCATAAATAAAATACAGAATTCTATACTGGATATCACGACCAATGGCGTCGTTCGCCGCGAGAGTTCCAGCAACAAGACAAATCATCGTGTAAAACAATCCAGATACAACCTGTGTGGCAATATCCTTTGTGCTTGTTAAGAGACGAAAGAGATTAAATTGTTCTTCCTGAGACTTCTTATTTGCGTCATTCAGATTCTTATTCTGTGCAACAGTAGCTGAATTCTTCGGATCAAGAATCAGCCCAAGATAAGGCTGAGCAACACTCTGTGTTATAAACGCCTTTACAGTATTCAGCTTGTTCTGAAGATCAATTGTCTTTTGAGAGGCCGCTGTCTTATTATACGCGTCAAGTTCAGTAAAATATGCCTTCATTTTCTTTACAAAATCCGCATTTGGAACCTGTTTCTTTGCATCCATGTCATCAATGACACTAGGGCCAGTCCTCGCAATATATTCAAGAGTTAGAACAGCCGCATTATAAGCTGTCAAATCAGCCTCTGTGTCCTTAAGCAGCTGAGTTCTCTGATCCCATATTGCCGCCGTTGCAGTGGTCGTAACATAATCCGTATTTGTCTTTATCAGATCATTGAATTTTGGAAGGGCTATAGGCGACATTGTATTGTTTGCAATGAGTGTATCTGTATCTCCCCTTACATCGTTCAGAAGTTTCTTGAATTTTTCCTTTGACGGCAACGCAGCGGCATCACGTTCTGCTGCGGCCTTTTCTGCTGCGGCATTATATGTTACGGAATCAATACCTTTACTTAATGATTCAGTCAGGCTCATCTCTATTCAGGCTCTTTATGATTTTTCCGTGTTTTATTACGGAGAAGGATTTCGGGAAAAGGCCCTTTACGTCTAGGATTCAGAACAACAAAATCAGGATATTTCTTAAGTAGCCCAGAAACATCCTTTTTGACTCGGGTGAGTCGTTTTCCATCCTGTAGACCTCCTGGTGTCGTGTAAATAGAGGTCTTTGCAGCGGCAAAGTTCAATCGGACGACAACACCATCCTTCTCATAAAAAAGAAGACTACGCTCATAGTCATCCTTCGGACCTGTAGTGACAGTAAGCTTTCGATCATCCTTGAAATTAATATAGCCAAAGAAGTTACCAATAATAAACTTCAGATCATAACTCACAGTGTCTTTCATGAAAAACCCATTGGCTGATGGATAGAGACCCCATAGATTCGCCTTGTGTGTGGCACATTCCTTAAATCCACGTTCAATGAGTTTCTTGAGACTCACGAGTTCCTTTTCGTGACGTTTTTTCGTAGCATCAAACTCAATAAAGCCTCGGATATCATCATCGCAACTTACAAGTTTCTTGCCTTTTGGAAAATAGTTAGAAATAAAGTTCCTGACATTTGCGAGTCCAGGAACTCCTACAATTAAATGACCGTATGTGTTCGGATCCAAGAACTCCTTGTAAATTCCGTATTCTTCCTTATCCGCAACAAAAACATAGATAGATTCTTTCGGGATCTTGTATTTTTTCAAAGTAGTAAGAGTCTTTTCCTGTAGAATTTTTTCACGCTTATACGATGGAATTACAAAGATATAATCCATTCTCCTAATTATGCACAATATTCCTCATCGCATCATTCCACTTATAAACATCATAATCTTTATAGTTAATAAAGAGATTATGAAGCAAGCCCTGCTTTCGTGACGTTAACATCCCTAGCTGATCAAAGACCATCAGAATTGGCCGTAACTTCTCTTGAATATAGGCCATGATTTCATCAGGTGATGACGTATCACCATAGGATTCACAAGGAAACAGGACTGTATTGCCCTGCAGCTTCCTGCGATAATCAACCTGCTGGTTTACAAGATCTAGATACCTTTTTACAAAGCGAATCTTAATAAACTCATCAATTTCAGGCGATGAACCTATATAAGATAGAATTTCATCATCGGATGAAAGAAGTAGATTGATGAAGTCTCCATTATTGTCATATAGAGGCTTATACTGTTCCATGTTTGTCATACAATGACAACCAGTCCCATATGTAATGTCAAAGAGTATATTACGTTTAAACTTAGAACTATCCTTTGCCTTTTCATACAAGGCGTTAAGTGTCTGAGTAAGTCCAGAGCCAGTAAACTCCTGCACAACAAGTTTTGTGTTGTTTCGAAGAGCCTCTTTTACGTGGGTATCTAGAATATAATCGTCTTCAGGATGCTCAATCCTTTTTGAAATGAGTGTAATTGTATGAAGACTAGAGACCCACACATCATCCATTTTTACATATGTAAAGCCTCTTGATTCAAAGTAAAGAACCATGAAGTCCATTCGTTTTTCAAACTGAGGATCATAATGAATAATATTTGCCCTTGTCTTTCGAATAAAGACAGGAAGAATCTGATCATGTTCATCTGTCAGCTCATCGAGACTGAATGCATGGGGGCAGCTACCAATGCCTACATACATCATTTTTGAGTGTTTGCATACATGAGGAAAATCCCAAGTTTCAATTTTTACAAGGCATACTTGACACCGCCCATACCTCCCTCAACAACAAAGTAGTTGAGACTGTCTACATAGATTGTTAGATTGTAGACATAGGATGTATTAGGAGGCAAAGGCCAGACATCTACTTCAACTTGAAAGTTCTTGATACGACTCGCATTCAGAGATCCAGAAGGCTGTGTATTCGGAGAGTGCAAGGCAAAAGTATAGACGGGGATTCTGGTGTTTTGCTGTCCATCTAGTGATTTCCAAGGCACAATCTTCGTAAAATATTCAATAGGTTTTTCTTCCTGTATCTCATTTCCATCACTCAGAACACGCAGAGTTCTCAGAATGTTGAGCTGACCCTGCGGCAACAAAACCCCTGAAGAAGATGCACCCGCAGGAGCTCCTGGTGTAGGAACATACGGGGCTATAGGATAGGAATACCAATTGGTGAAATTCGCAAAGTCATTGCGATTCTGTAGACTATCACTACGTCTCGGAATAAACAGAAGTCTGCTAACAGGATTGTGAGTATACAGATCTAGAGTCTGACGTGTATAGAGTCCTGGAAATGAATAGGTTGTTGTTTGAGGAATCAAATAAGAGAGAGGCTGTGTTGCAAATGTCTTTCGTTCTTCATCGGCCAAATAGACATACGTGCATTGAAGTCTCGGATTTAGAAACCAACCATTAAGAACTGGCACTGTTACGCCAATATCGGTGGCAAAGTTCCGCCAATCCACATTTGTCTCGTCAGTTGATACATATTCGGGTATATTCTGCTGCATACTGACCTTGCTCGAAAGAAGCTTATAGGTGGGATTTACACGGTTACCTGAGATATCCACAATTGTGTAGAGATCCTGTATGGAATTTAGCGTGAGTTGAACCTCGCAGTCGTGATACTGGAGAGCAACAAGAGGAAGAGCCTGGGAGGTTGCATCACTGAACCAGAAGGACAGGGGAACATGGATATCTTGGCCCGCAATAGAGGGTCTATTTGTTTGAGATCCCAGAGGAAGTGACTTATTTCGATAGACAGTTGGATATCCACCTGTTCCACTTGTATAGAGGCCCGTGGCTGGAGTTGTAAGTTCTGGAATATCACCCACCAGAACTCTCCATTTTTCATAATCATTCGGATCATAATCAACAAGAGCCTTCGCGAGAAGATATGTTCCATCAAATTCCTGAATCTTCTGGCCTCCTACGTAAAATGCGGCATTCTGAATGAGAGCAGCACCAAGATACCGAACCCATTGATATTGATATTGTGTTGTGGGTGCAGAACGATTGCCCGATGCATCTTTACTATAGATATCAGGAACTCGGAATGTAAAATACAAGTCACTTACCAGATCTCCAACACGCTGTAACTTCGCTCGGAGTTTAATCTGCTGATTCCAGAAAAGTTCATTTGGACCTTCAAGTGCGAAACTTACAGATTCTTGGCTAAAATGGCTATACCGCCGATAGGATTTATACCAGAATGTCATTTCAGGATTCCCGCTCAAAAGAACGTTTTGTGTGCCATAGGCCACGAGTGCCAATAAACCACCACCAGTCATTCTTCTCTTGCTCTACTAAGAGAAAGGGTAGAAGGATTTAGATACTTGATATTTACTGCTGCTGATAACTCGTCGTCCAGTAGGTGTCCGTGAGATACGGGGGCATATCCTGGGACTTTGAAAGTGTCTTTGAAGAGACACCCTTCGTTACCAAAGCCTGGATTTCTGTGTAAGACAATGCATAAGCAAAATAGACGAGATTGCTCAAGCTTCCACTGAATGAACCATTGAAATTGAGAGGTCCACCAAGTGACATCACTTTCTTATCGCTCAATGAGAGGTTCAGAGTGCTAAACAACGTAACATTCTGGAAGTTCTGGTAAGGCATAGAACCCTCGAACGGCAACTTCTTGATGAGATTTCCGTTGATATAGACCTCGAGGCTGTTCTTTCTGCAAACAAGAACACAGTGAAACCACTTTCTTACAGGAATGTTATCAACATCAATGAAAGTCATCGGGCCCTTGTAGGCATTCATGATAATCCGAAGAGTATTTGAGTTGCCCTTCACGAAAACACCGGGACCTAGAAGGGGCCAAGGTGTCGCATAGCCCTTGTGGAATACGTGCTTCAGAACATCATCGCCTGAAAAGGTTGAAGGGTTCACATATAAGAAAAAGCTGTAACTGAACTCCGTGCCAGTTCTCTCATTGTCTGAAAAGAGAATCTGCTTTCCAAAAGGATCAACATTCAAATCCTGTGTAAAAACATACTGCTTGTCCTCGGCGGCGACCGTATAAGGCATTAGTTCGACGCTCTTGCTTCCCATTCTCATGAATGAAATAACAAGATACTCGAATGTTACAAACAGGAAAAAGAGAACCGTGAGTGTTATAAGCACAAGCAGTACCTGTTGGAAAAATCCTTTTCCTGCAATGAGGCCCACAAAACCTGAATCTGTATTGACAGCGTCTGACATCTCTACCGTTAGTTGTTAATTTTAAGAAACAAACAACGAAAGGTTAATAAATGATTTAGTATATCTACGCAGTGAAGTTCACCTGTCCCTTCGCATACTGGATCGCAGGTGTCGGGTATTTGTAGGTGACCTGGCCCTGAACATCGAACATGTTCTTGAGCCATCCGAAGAAGCTCGACTGGCTGTCCGTGGGGCCCATCATATACATGCGGTAAATCTGATCGGGGTTGAGTGCATAGTTGTAGGTCGACACGTCACCGAGGTATCCCTCGAATCCAGCAAAGTCCAGCAACTTCATCTTCATGCCATTCGGGTCTACCATGTAATAGTGGGGCAGAACACAAGAACGATTCAGCTTGCCGTCCATGTAAACATCGCATGACTTGCCACTCAAGACAACTGAAACGAACACCCACTTCTGCAGATTTACCTCGGGCAGATCGCAGAGTTCCAGATTGTCCTGTAAACCGGAAGGCATCTGCGTCGTTGTGAACATTGTCTTAATACTGTCTGGCGTTAGGGCCCCTGATGCCGTAGACCCTGAGCTATTGACACGCACCAGCAGCTTGCTTGTGAACGAGCCGAGTCCTACAACGAGTGTTGACATTGACTGGCCACGGATTTCAAGAATGTGCTTGTTCATTGCAACTGTGTCCTTAAATGCCGTAATATATATCCAAAACGAGACTGAATATTCACCACCTTCATAGGGAGGAGGAATAGGGTATAGATCAAGCTGTGTATTACCAGGAATGGCTGTCGTGATGAGTGAAGCCGAGGCGAGGCCTGACGCCGTAAAGAGATATTGATAGAGGTAATATAGAGCAATGGCACCTAAAATGAGCACAGCCACGCCGCCAACTGCTCTTGATACGCCGCTTACTTGAGATCCCCGTGACGAATCCATTGATAACCTTCTGAAGTCTATGGAGAATATTCTCAAGCATAATTCGTTTCCCAATTCATCAGTGGTGATGCGGGTTTGATATTAGGACCATTTACACAGGAGCCATCCTTACAGAACGGTGTCATGTTTGTAATTGTGCTGAGAAGAGTGCTATCTCCGCCCAAATAAGGCTCTCCATTCGTATCAGCCTTATTCTTGTATGTGTTTGACACGTCGCTTGCCGTAAATTTCTTAGGAACAATGTTTACATGGGCAACTAGGCCATTCAGTCGTGGATCACCCGCAACAACAGGAGCAACAGCTGAACCTGAGTCTAGAATATATTGAACTCTCTTTGATAAAACAATAGAGCTATTGTAATAGATATCAAAACGACGACCCTCTCTGGCAACCGTGATCATTGTCCATTTCTGGAACGGGATGTTCGGAAGCACAAGTGTCTCTTCAACAATCTCTGTTTGAGTTTCACCTTCCTTCTTTCTCAAACAGCGTGCAACAAGTTGAACCGAGGCAGATCCTTGACGACTCGCATCCGGAGCAGCTAAAAGTTCAATTCGAACAACATTTGAAATATTCAAAATATTTACATAACCATTGTGCTTACAGGTGGAGCAATCATTTCCAATGCATGAACATATGCCAAAACGACCTGTCGCACAATCTTCTTGACCGGGCTGACCATGGTTTGATTCTGAGCAGAATGTCATTTCTCCTGTGCGTTGGAGAGGCAGTGGATAGATAAACGCTTGAAAAGACCCTGTGTTGGTCGCAGATAGAAGAAGCTGTGAATCTTCTGTCTTTCCAATTTGCGGCACTTTGTTTAATGTAAGAGGCCCAATGAGCGTTGACTCTTGTATCTTCTTAAACCATGATCTTGGAATAAAATACACGACAATTAAAATGCCTATTATTATTCCAACAACAAAGATATAGACATCCATCCTAGTTATGAGCAAGAAGCTGCGGGTAAACCAGAAGGATTGAATTTTGATGCATCGGGTATCGCTGGGGGAGTCTTCGGGACTTCCATCGCCATTAGAGGCCTATCCCAGTATGTGAAATTCATCACACGCACAGTATTTCTAAATTGATCAGGAGGCCCCCAGAAATAGGTGCTCGTTGCTTTTGGCGGGTGCTTAAATGTCTTTGTTGCAAATAGCTTTCCATTCATATAGACTTCAAGCACTTGTGGTAAAAACACGACCGTAAGCCGGAAAGGCTGCCGTATCGGAACGTTTAAGACCGTTGGTGTTGATTCAAGATGAAGAATACCTTTTTTATCCTGTGTAATAGCTGAAACAACGAGGTCATTTGTATTCGGCAGCAAATACATAAGAAGATTCGACTCAGGATATGATTCGATCAAGTCATCTGTAGTGGATCCTGGAATGACTGGTGTCTTTCCTCTGTAAAAAAAGACACGTCTCTTTGTCCCCATTACAGTTTCATTTTCGAGATAAATATCCTGTTGAACGGTGAAGGAGCACGGAAGAATTCCTGTAACATTTCCACTCAAATCTGCAGAGACAGGCCCTGATGCCCAGGCGATTTGTGCATCATTTGTCTTTCGAATTGGAATATAGCCTCCATCGCCGTCAATGAAAGAAAAGGTTTGAAAAATGCCTGTATATTGAAGAACAACAAGGATAATCATCAATACAAAGAGAATCATTCCAATATAATACAGAACCGTTACAGGTGCAGATGAGGTTGTAGATGAATTCGTATATGAATTTGTATAAGATATTGACGGCCCCGTTATTTGCATGGGTGCCCCTAACATTTTTGCGAGTTCCTTTGCCCTGTCTGTCATTCGGCCTGTTCCTGTTCTACTCCCTTCTTTTTCCTTGTTTGTTGTCCCTTAGGACCATGTTCGGGATCAAAATGAATACGCTTGTAATATTTCCGAGTTTCTGCTTCCTTGCACTTACGGAGCTTCTCGCGTAAATAGCACACAAATGAGATACGTGTGAAGGCCTTCTCGACTCCCATGGTGCCGGTAGAAGGGTCGGCAAAGTGAATCTTAGGAAGATCCTTATTAAACTCCTTATCCTCCTTTGTCTCATAGAGTTCCGTATTACAATGCCATTCATGAACATCCATCGCAATAAAGTCACCCGTTCTCAAATCAAAGCCAACTCCATATCTCGGAAACATAGTAACACCTCCGTGATACTTTCCACGCTCAATCACCGATAGATTACCATAGCCCTCTCGGAAATCACCATCATCCATGTGAAGTGCCGTTCGAAAGTTCCGATTGATGGTTACTGATGAGAATGCTGTGTCGCCAATACGATACATCGGCTTTTCACTCGCAGCATTGCGTTGCTTTCCATACTGCTCAGGAACAAGTGTCTTAAAAACACCATCCAGTGCCTCAATAAACGGCATGCCATGCTTATACTGCTTGAAGTATTTCTGTGTGTAAGAAGTCAGACGGCACGGTAGACCCATAAACGGCGTCTGCTCAAAGAATCCCAGAACACTGCTATACACATTGTTATTTACACGCATCTTGCTAGTCTTGCCATTCTGCGTATATCTCGCTGACCACTTTGTGATCTCTGTCGGCTTTCTCTTTTTCCAATAAGCACTTTTTAGATTAATAGGTCCAGCCGCTGCTCCACGGTTGCGACTCGCCGCCGCGGTGCTGTAAAATGCCTCCCAGCCCTTCTCGATAAGCTCTTTAGGAATCACGTTCTTTCGAAACTTTGCCAGAAGCTTCTCGCCACCAGGTGCCTCGGGATCCTTTCCATAGACATCTGCATCTTCCTCAATAAGCGTTTTAATTGCCTTTTCATCAAAATAGGTGCCTTCTCTCGACTTGATTTGCTCAGCAGTCAGAACAGGGTCCAATACAATCTTTTTTGCTTCTTTTCTTACCTCCCTGGTTGGACCTGTAGGTAGCAAAAGTCCTTCTTTTATTGTTTCCTCCTTCGTCATCTACTAAGACTCACTTTTATTCAAATACCAGATGGCGGCTGCAACAACAGAAGAGGCAGCAACACCAACTGCAACTCCTTTGAGAGTCGCTCTCATGTCCGCCTCAGCAAAATCATCAGGCTTCATGACAGGTGACCGATTCTGCTGACCCAGACGTTTGTAGTAATAAATCGCTTCGAGCTCCGACACCATCGGCTTTCCAAGAGTCTTGTTGACTTTGTTGTGAAGCGTGACTGTCCATTTGAAGAGATCCTCACGTCTGTCAAGAAACGGTGAAATCGGCGACTCCTTCAAGTGCTCAACAAAGTGCTCCTTGCAGATCGGACACGGAATCAGAAAAGCAAAGGCCTCAATGAATTCTTTTGCGGCCTTCTTATGGCCATAGGTGGGGTTTGTTGGGTATCCTAGGGCAACAATATGCATTGTGTGCCAAAAGAATGGCCCCCATGCCGACGGAGGTAATTGCATCTACTTTTGCTGAATAGTTTGAAAGTAAAAGATGAACGAGGCTAAAGTATGGAAACAGCTAGAGAGTAACGGGTCACTCCCATGTTTCACTTCCAAAAAAATAGTAGACACTGCACAAATTGTGGCCAATATACACATTCGTCTCGCGATTGCCCCTCACCCGTTACAAGTTTCGGGACACTTCTTTTTCGTGTGAATGACCCGTTGTGGTCTCAAGAGAAGATTCTTAGCACTCAGTCTCAAAGTATTACAGGGTTTGAACCAGCCTTTCCTAAAATTCAAGTTCTACTCATTCAACGCCGTGATAGTCTCGGTTTCGTAGACATGCTTCGTGGTAAATATTCAGTGAACGATATTGAATATATTCGCAAACAAATCGCTGGAATGACGGATGCTGAGCGTAAAAAGATTGTAGAGAAGGATTTTGAAGACCTCTGGGCTGAAATGTGGGGCTCCGATAGCTCTGAGACTCAATACAAAAAGGACAAGGAGAATTCAAAGAATAAGTTGCTGGCAATTCGAGAGGGTATTACCATTGATTGCTCAGGAACACGTGCAACACTTCAGAGCCTTGTGAATGAAGCAACAACACACTGGGATACTCCCGAATGGGGGTTTCCAAAGGGACGTCGTGACGGATTTGAGTCAGATTTAGATTGTGCTATGCGAGAAATGTTTGAGGAGACTGGTCTCACGAGTTCTAGTGTTGTTGTCATTCACAACATGGACACGCTGAATGAAATCTTCTTTGGAAGCAATAATGTTCATTATTGTCATAAATACTTTGTAGTCTATGTTCCGGATAAGAAGGATATCTGTATTGATGAAAAGAATGCATTGATGAAACGTGAGATCGGTGCAATTGGATGGTTTAATCTAAACGACGCTCTTCAAAAGCTTCGACCTGAAAACGTGGAGAAACGAGAAATCCTTCTTCGCCTAGGAAATCTGTTACGGAATTTCTGTCCTCTTCTCCATCCTCAATAGATGGAGAACGCACAGCTTCTTGAAAGGTGGCAACAAGAAACAAACTTTGAGGAGCGGGATCGCATTCTCGTAACACTCACAGAAAGAGGTCTCTTTCCCTCGGGAAGAGAGGAGGAAGAATTTGGTCTATATCCTGACATCGATGACCCTGACTTTATCTCAAAGCTTTTTCATAAGAGAGAGTTTGCTGAACACAAACAGCAGACCATTCAGGAATTAATGGAGGAAGGTGACAATCCGTGTGACCCGAACAAGGAGTTTGAAATCAGCCCTGTGCAGAGATTCGTGAGCCAATATATCTCACCCAAGACACCCTATAACTCTGCATTATTGTATCATGGTGTGGGCACGGGCAAATGCCATGGAATAGATACTCCGATTCTTATGTATGATGGCTCCATTAAGAAAGTTCAAGATATTTGTGAAGGTGAATATTTAATGGGTGATGATTCGAAACCAAGAACAGTTCTATCACTTGCTAATGGTAGAGATCAATTATATCGTATACAATCTGTGAAAGGGGATTCTTATGTTGTAAATAGTGAACATATACTATGCCTTCAACATACGTGTGAAAAATCAATAACAGAGATTTCAGTAAGAGACTTTTTACAGCTAAGTAAGAAAATACAGCGTGATATGAAAGGATATCGTGTTCCTATTGAATTTACTGAAAAACCTGTTGATTTTGATCCTTATATACTTGGAGTTTGGTTAGGTGATGGTTCTAAACGAGATCCTGTAATATCATCACAAGATTGTGTAATTCTTCAATATTTACGAGAATTTTGTAAGAATAATAATGCAGTTCTTAATTTTCAATCTGGTTATGATTATCGTATTTCAGCAATATCAAAGAAGTATGAAAATGTATTTTTACGATTTTTACAAAGTAATAATTTAATTAATAATAAACATGTTCCAGAT
>Ga0208257_1000102_pt1 | contig 29516 bp, 51 predicted proteins | sample CryBogCBH10Sep07_FD_184610 | JGI IMG/M metagenome (GOLD analysis project Ga0208257, IMG submission 184610) | Freshwater microbial communities from Crystal Bog, Wisconsin, USA - CBH10Sep07 (SPAdes) | ecosystem: Environmental > Aquatic > Freshwater > Lake | place: Crystal Bog, Wisconsin, USA... | reverse complement strand
ATATTATATGTTTATAATTGATTAGTAATATTAATAATACTAATGTAGTTAATTGAACTATGTATAGAATATTTATTATATAAATTATTAATAACAAATAAGTTACGTATGCATATGAATAGATAAATCTTTCTATTCTATTTTTATATTTCAAAGATATTTATAGCCTTTGATAGAAAATATAATTTACATTATCATCTTAATTCAACTTTAACTGAAAATATAGTTTCTATTGTTAAAGTGAAAAAATAAAAAATTAAAAAAAAAATAAAAACAAAAAAAATAAAACTTGGTATTTACAGATTGTAAGACTGAAACTTACAAATTTACAGATTTAAAATTTTCCCGCAGAAAAAATCTGTAAATGGGTTTGAAACTTTTATCTTACAGATTTTTCGGTGGCACAAAAAAAATCACAAAAATAATTTGACATCCTGATTCACCCATAGTACGATTTTGGTCTATGGCAATCCAATCAATAAAAGTGATGAAGTCTTCTCCTATATGGAAGAAGCTAGACAAAGAGACAAAATACGATTTTCTCGGTATCTCTGACAAACAGAGGTTTGAGATTGAAAAGAATCGTCAAAATCGTTCAAAGAAAAAAATTGTTGTTGACAACGACGATCAATCAGAATAGGTTTTAATCATTCCAAAACAAAAGGAGGTGAAATATAAAATGAACAATACTATCGTTATCAAGGATTTCTCGCATATCTCCGATGACTTCATGACTGCCCCTACGGACATCAAGAAGCTCATGGTTGAGAATGAGATCAATACTTCTCGTTATAGCGTACTCGGTGCAGTCAACCAGTATGGCAAGATGAAGCTCAAGTGTCGCTTCCACAATGTCCGTGACCGCAAGGGTCGTTGGACTTGCAAGCGTAAGTAATCAAAAGGAGATCCCTTCTAGTCCGTCAAAACTAGAAGGGACTTCCCTTAAAAAAATAAAAAAAAGATTTGACACACCACAAAGCTGAAGTAGATTGAGTCATCAAATAAAAAACTATTTGATAATCACCAACACCAACACCAAACTGCTAGTCCTATGAAACTGATAGATACTCCTAATACAATCGAACAGATTGGAAACATCACAGATGCTACTACCTTCAAGATGAAGTCTTCGAGGAAGGCATTTCAGATTCTCTCGGATCTTTATTCCGACAAGCCCCTTGCTATTGTTCGTGAACTCGGTTGCAATGCTTCTGATTCCATGACTGCTTCTGGCAAGAAGGATCAACCTTTCCACATCCATCTTCCTAATGCTCTTGAGCCTTGGTTGACCATTCAGGATTTCGGAACTGGTATCTCTCACCAGAACATCTACGACATTTATAGCACTTATTTTGAGTCCACAAAGACGAACACCAACGATCAAATCGGTTGCTTGGGTCTCGGTTCAAAGTCACCTTTCTGCTATACTGATAACTTTTCTGTCACTTCTATTCACAATGGGGAAAAGCGTATCTATAATGCTTACTTTGCAGAGAATGGTAATCCTACGATTGCCCTGATGTCTGCTACTCCTACCAATGAAAAGAATGGTGTAGCTATTCAGATCCCTATTAAGCAGAAGGATTTTGAGTCATTCAAAAATGCAGTCAAAACTGCTTTCCGTTATTTCGATATTAAGCCTACAATTTCTGGTGATAGTATCGTATGGTATGATGAGACTGCTGTATTCAAGGGTGATGATTGGATGTTCTATGATAAGACCAATAGCTATGAGGCATTTGCTATCATGGGTGGTGTGACTTATCCTATCGAACATCGTCATCTTCTCGACAAATATAACATCATTATCCGTAAGGGTATCGTGATGAAGTTTAACATGGGTGAACTGGATTTTGCTCCTTCTCGTGAGCATCTTTCCTACGATGATGCAACCATTAAAGCACTTAACGATAAGCTCGAAAAAGTGATGAAAGAACTTCGTAGTAAGGTACTTGAGATGATTCTTGCCAAGGAGAATATCCTTGAGGCAATGCGAGCAGTTTCTTATTTCAATGATCGTTTCTCATATTATGGAAATAGTCAATTTGAGTTGAAGAATGTGATCTATAATGGGATTGATATTACTAACCCATATAAGGCACTTAAAGACATTGCACCTGATGTTGCAACCTTCTCAAAGAAAAGCTATCGTAAGACGATTTCGGTTGGAACATCCTACTCTCTTGATCGTAATTATGGATGGTTTTACGATGATGGAAATGTCAAGAACCCTGTCAATCGTATCAAGATGTTTGTTCGTGATACTAATGATAATGGTTCACATTTGCTCAAAAAAGACGCATACGAAAAACTTGTTAGCAAAGGATTTCCTGCTGATATGTTTGTTGCAGTCTCTACCCTGCCATCACCAAGCACAAAGCGTAAGCTAACATCTTCTGGAACTCTTGTTAAGAAGGCAAAAGAAGATATTACTATCTATCGTCTTGGTGAATCATATAATGTCTCATGGGAGAGTGAAGTTATTGAACCAACTAACACGACAATTCCAAAGTATTATTTGATTAAGAATAAGACTTGGGAGATGAACTATAACATCAATGGTCTTCTTCCTATTATCGACAAGGATCGTCTGATCCGTTATTGCAAAGCGTATGGTATCGACGCTCGTAAGGATGTAGTTCTTGTGTCCTCTCGTGATGTAGATAAGCTCAAGAATCGTGGTAGTCAGTCGTTTATTAAGTTCTTTGAAAAGATGGATTTCTCATGGGTTGATCCCAAGGAAATTTCTACCATCAAGGGAGTTGGTAACTACGATGAGAAGGTTATTAAACATAAAAAGTTTTCTGAACTTGATCCTGAAAATCCTATCGCTCAATTTGTGATTAAGGTAAATCATATTCGTAACAAATATAAGAAGTATATGGATATTATTCACTACTTCTCTAATGTGAACCCAAAGGTTAAAGGTTATGAGATTGAGAATAATGAAGCTATGAACATCGTAGCAAATGCAATTCTTGGTACATGGTCGGATGATGATATGAAGGATTATCTCATTATTGCCAAAGCACTTGAAAAATAATTTGAAAATAAATTTGACAACCCCAAACCCCATAGTAAAGTAGAGATATGACAAACAACACAAACACCGCAATCACCATTACAAATAGTGGCAAAATCACTGCTGTAATTTCTGGTAATGTCTATACCATAGATGTTACTCACCCGAACTACGCAAACATCCTTCAGTCGGTCAAGGATGCCGATTATGACAAGTTCCTTGATCTTGTTGACCTCACTCGCAAGGTTCGTGATTATGTCCATTCGGTTGACATTCAGGTTAAGGATGGCACGATCATTTACAAGGGTGAGATCATCCATAATGCTCTCACAAAGAAGATCATTTCCTTCATGGAGAAGGATCTTCCAGTTAAGCCTCTGTTTAACTTCTTGCAGAATCTCATGCAGAATCCTAGCAAGCGTTCAGTAGATGAACTCTGCAACTTCCTTGATGTTGGCAATCTTCCTTATACAGAGGATGGTCACTTCCTCGCTTTCAAGAATGTTAAGTCTGATTATTATGACATTCATTCTGGCAAGTTCCGTAACCAGATTGGCGACAAGCCAGAGATGCCTCGCAATCAGGTTGACGATGACAAGGATCGCACTTGCTCAACTGGTCTGCACTTCTGTTCGATTGCATACCTTCCTCACTTCTCCGATGCTTCTGGTGGTCACACCATGATCGTGAAGATCAACCCTGCTGATGTAGTCTCAATCCCTGCTGATTACAACAACACCAAGGGACGCACCTGCAAGTATGAGGTTGTCGATGAATACACCGATAACTGGCGAGAGCGTTTGGGTCGTGGTGAGAATGGTTTTGACCATGATCTTTATTCCTCCGATGGTGGAGATTATGATGATTCTGATTATTGTGATGGTTGTGGTGATGAACTCACTACCAGCAATTATGATGGTAATGGGGATGACCTCTGTGAGACCTGCTATGATGATGTTTATAGTGGTTGCACAGGTGGAGGTTGTGCAGGAAAGACTACACTCACCAATGAGGATGAATACCCTAAAACTTCTAGGAATTATGATCCTGTAAAGAATCCAGAAATTGAGGAGGAGATGCAGAAGTTTGTTCGCAATCTTGAAGATGAGGTAGGCAACGAGGGTCGTGATGGTTGCTGTGGTGGTTCCTGCCATTGTGAGGAGTCTGAAGCAGAACCAGCACCAGCACCAGAAGAGACTGCAAGCCAAAAATATCACAATCTTCGTGATGCTCTTGGTCGCTTCATTAAGGCAATCAAGGAGTCTGATAATCTAGGCTAACAAAGAGGGGAGGAAGATGGGTTGTATCATCTTCCTCCCCACATAATAACTTCAAAATGAAGCGTTCAACAAAAATTCAAAAACAAATCTTGACTTTGCTCAAGGATGCTAATAATGTTACAGGATACATTAAAATGCCAGATGGTGATAATATCGACATGGAAATTTTTGATTGGGATTCTGATGCGAATAATAAACAAGATATTCCAGATATTGTCTTCCAAGGAAATCGTGCAACTATTTTCTATGATGAGTTGACAGATGCAACGATTGATGGTAATATCATAAATCTTAAAAATTATTCAATTCAAATTTCATGATCCAGCAACGAGAAATATGGCACGATGAATATGAATCTTGGTTGGATGAAACATTTAATTCCAGAATGGATGATGGATATTACAATCAGTCTGAACAAGACTATGATGATGTTTTTCCTACAATTCCCAATGGTTCCTACATGGATGATCTTTCAATCAATGATGACGATTCAATCACAATTATTGATTGATTAACAAAACAAAACAACATAAATAAATACAAAAAAATGGATACAGAAAATAACACTAACCTCGTGCAACTCTCACCTCTTGAGATTATGCTTAACTCTGCAAAGACTTGGAAGAAGCCTACCCCAAAACCAAAGGGTAAGACCAGCAAGTTTTCGCAGTTCATTGATGTGATTCGCTACCTTCGTAGCTATCGTCACATGAGCTATGATGACATCACCCTGTTCTTCAATGAGAATGGTCTGAAATGCACTTATAGCGGATTGCTTAACTTCGTCAAGAAGAATCGTATTGGTGGTTATAGTGCAATCAAGAAGGTTGCAAAGAAGAAGGTTGACACGATGACCTTCACTACCACAACCATTCCTTCGGATCAGGTAACAGCATAAAGATTTAGGGATAGTAGCTCAATGGTCAGAGCAGTCGGCTCATAACTGATTGGTTGGGGGTTCAAATCCCTCCTGTCCCACTAAATTTGCGTTCATCGTTCAACGGATAGGACAAGGCTCTTCTAAAGCCTATATGAAGGTTCGATTCCTTCTGAACGCACCATTTAGGGATCGTAGCTCAATCGGTAGAGCAGTTCGCTTTTAACGAATTGGTTTCGGGTTCGAGTCCCGACGATCCCACATTTTAAAACCCCGTCGAAAATGACGGGGTTTTTTTGTTTTTTAGTTCTTTTTCAAAATTTCACCAATAAAGTAATCTGTAAAATAATATGAAAAATACCATTTACAGATTGCTTCGTGCAGGGTAAATATAAGATGAAGTATAAAAGCCTAAAAGAAGTTGAAAAAGATCCTCGTGTTTCTTTCGTTGTTAAGGGTCATAATAAAGGTGGAGTTTGGATATACCTCAACCCCGATTATTATTATGAACCAGAGATGAACACTACACATTGGGGTATTTCTGGTGCTACATTCATTCATAAGCCAACAGAGCAGGAAGCACTTGAAGCTATGGATGATGTGATCCATCAACCATAATTTTTTAAAAAAGATTTGACAGAGGGTTGGGGTAGTGTATCTTGATACTACCTATGAAAACCATCCCACTAAAAGAAGCATATCAAATCCTAGAGGATTGTTCTGCAATTATTACTGATGACCATGTTGTAACCTTTCCTTGTCTCTCTGATTTAGAAGAGAGTGATGAGAATGAGTTTCTTTATATTGGTTGGGTCGGTGAACATGGAGAAGAGTATTCCGTAAAGTTTGAAGAGGGAAACAATCAAGAAATAAAAGTTTCTGGCACTTCAATGTTTTTGGTTGACAACGAGGGTGATGAGTGTCAGATTACAATTCTAACACCAAAACACCTAGAATGAACCAATCCACAATATCGGTAAAACCCAAAAGGTTTTTCTATCACTACAACAAGCCAGCATCGCAAGCTCAAGGTAGGAATGTTATTACTATCCATTGGGAACATCAATGCCATCTTGTTAATAAGATCAAGACAATCAAAGTAGATGTCGAAAGTCATAACCAAAAAAAGCAACCTCGTTGCATTATGCGTGGTTTTGCTAACCAAGTTAATTTCATAACAAAAGGTAACGAAGTAATTGGTATTGTTTCCTAATAACTCCTATGATTACACCAACCACAATCACTAACTTCAATCGTACTGAAGCTGAACTTGAAGAGTTCTTGATGTTTGCAATCCTTGTTGCTGGCAAGGGTGCAGAGCAACAGGCAAAGAAACTGGATGCTTTTCTCACTCTTTGCTTGCACAAGCATCGCAACAAACCATTTGCCCACATCAAGCATCTTGCCAGTATGGGTTGGCTTGAAATTCACATGAAGCAGTTCAAGCTAGGTCAATACAATCGTGTTGGAAATGCCTTCAAGGAGATCCTCAAGTTCAAGGGTAAACTCAAGAATGTTACCATTGAAGAACTTGAAAGTGTCAATGGAATTGGTAGCAAGACTGCACGATTCTTTATCCTGCACTCTCGACCAGATGCACAGGTAGCTTGCCTTGACACCCATATCTTAAAATGGATGGATGAGCAAGGATATAAGAACATTCCTAAAGCAACACCTCCCAAAAAGAAATATGCGGAGATTGAAAAATTGTTCTTGCAAGAAGCAATTCGTCACCAAATGACACCAGCAGATTTAGACTTGACAATCTGGAAATCTTACGCTACAAAATCATAATACCTATGAACGAATCACAATTCGCATTAGTCATTGGATTCCTAGTAGGTTTCTTTTTTGGACTCGCACTTCAATTTCATTTTGTAGTTCGTCCTTTACAAGAGACGGCAATTCAGAAAGGATATGCCTCCTACACGATCACCAACTCTACCCATCAAACCACATCAGAATTCACTTGGAAATGAAAGCATTCACTATCGTAATCAATCTGAAGAAGAGACATCACTTTGCTCCTGCAACACGCAAGATCAATTCAAAAAAGATATACAAAAGAAACAAAGTAGTTGACACGCAAGATTAACCATGCTACCTTTTAATCCTATGAAAGACCCAATCACACTTCTCCTTCGCCTTTTCGGTAAGGAAGTCAATCCCAAAAACTCACTCCTGTTCATGCACATGATGGATGTTACTCATGGTAACTGGCACTATCGTATGTTTAACAATGGTCGTATTGAAAACTACAAGTACGAAATCTATTCAAAATAATTTGACAAACCCTGTAAATATGTTAAAGTAATTTGTGGTGGTAAATGCACAAGAAGTGGTGAGCTTGTGCAGTTCATAGGAAAGCCTCCTCTCACAATATGGTGAGGGGAGGCAACCTAGAGAATCACTAAAACTAAATCTAATATGAAACACATCCCAACACTAACAATTATCTTCTTCAAAAATCATGACCTTTATGGTTATGAATATGATGATGAAGGTGGTTTGACTCAAACAGAGTATGGATTCATTAACTTGGATACTGCTCTTGGTAGTGCGTTTAAGCATCTCAAGACCTTCTTGGTTCTTCCTGATGTAGAGACCCGATAACATCTAGTTTATACTAGGATGAAATCAAAGTCCATAAAGATTGATTATACTTTGTTTTGGCAGATGTATAATGAATTGCGTAGTGCAGAATGTACGCTATGGGATTTGAAATCAGAGTATGATCCAGAAAGCAATAATGGTATGGACATTCATCAAACTTATGATGACATATCAATGGTATTAAATAAGGTTAAACCTGTAATTGAAAAAATAAAAGATAAAGAATATGAAAAGTGCTGAAATTTATTTAGCAATCGTTGTTATTATTCTTATTGGTTCTTTGTCGGAACTAATGTGGTATAAGAAACAAAAACAAATAAAGAATGATTTATTCCGTTATTCTCCTTATGTTATGACATACGATGAGTATATGAATAAGCAGGAATCAAATCTTGTCAATCAACTTTATTTTGAAAAAGTCAAAAATAAATTTGACATCAAGTAAAGCCTGTGCAAAGGTATAAGTCCTATGATTCAAGCATACACCCAAGTCAAAATCAAGTTTGGTCGTCCTGCTGTGGCGATTGAAGGTATCTGGTTCTTTGTCGATCAAGAAGAAGGAACCATTGGAAACTTCAAAGCAAACCTACAAGATCAATTCGCATACCTAGTAAAATAATGAAAATCAATCCACGAGTTAAGTATTACCTTTCAAAAGGAACCGCATCAATTAACATCATTTTTGCAGTAGCATTTATGATAACAATGGCATCGTGCTATGTTGACTATTATCGCAAGTTGCAGAAAGATCCTACACTTCCTTGGTTCGCTATGTTCCTCCAAGTAAAGCCTCAATACTCATGGAATACTGCATCACCTTTCCATAAGGTTAATTCTCCGTTCTCTCACTTGTGAAAGAATATCACCCAATTCCCTTGACAATCATTATACTTGGTTCTATCTTAATTGGTCTAGCAATCCCTTACCTCTTAAAATGAAAGCAACACCCAAAACAAAAGACATCCTAGAATCCCGAAAAGTTCCTGTCACCTTCATAGCTGAAGCTGATGATTACCATGAGTTTGATGTGATTAAAGCCTACCTTAAAAACTTTGTAGGTCTCTCCTATTCTTTTAAGGAACATGGTGAGGTTTCAGATGATGGTTTTTACAAGGCTACCTTTAAGCTGAATAAACTCCGCAAGTAATGAAACGCTTTCATTTCACTACCACCACCTACGGATACTGGACACGAAACTATTCAGTAGATGCTCTTAATGAGGAGGAAGCAGTTCAAAAACTCATTGATAATGATGATGATTCTATTGAAATTGAGAGTGAACTTGATGATGCAGAAGTTACTAACGAAACTGATTTTGAACTTCAATTCACCGAAGATTTAGAAGAAATTAAATGAATAAGATCATACCAGATACCACACACTTTGCCTATTGTCAAGGTTATGTTGATGGTTATGAGGAAGGAATTGATAACAATAATCATACCGATGACTATGATCGTGTTCAATACAGGATGGGATATGATCGTGGTGTAGCTCAATACTGCACAGATGTCCTAGATAAAGAAGAGGAATTATTTTCTTCACCCGAATAAAATGGTACAACATTATTACACCATTGAAACTTTTTATAGAAAAAAGTGGTCTGATAAATATAGCTTACAATATCCTACAATAGAAGAAGCAAAAGAAAGTGCATTACACTTATTTTTTAATAATGAGGAATTAGGTGATCCAAAAGATTATTACAGGATCAAAGAATTAACAATAAAAGAAACTATTCATACCCTATGAAAGTAAATAAATATCTCTCTTATGAAGAGCATACATTTAACTACACATTAAATGTATATCCTGCAAAGGATGGTTCAGCACCTTATGTATGTAAAAATGAAAAGGGAGAACCTTATGATTTTTATCAAATAACCGATACTAAAAAATCATGGCGAAAGTCTGAAAACTGGAAGCGTGTTGTCAGGCGTGGTTTTACCCGAATAGATAATAAGAAAAAAACACTTGACCAATACGACAAGGATGTGCTAGAGTATATCAATCAACATTACCCACTACCTTCTTAACCCCTAAACCCAACCCCAAATAAACAAAATAACATGGAAGCAAGTCTAGTTCTAACACAAGTCAGTCACACCATTGAACTCACCGATGACGAAGGCACACAATACGATGTCGAGGTTCATTGTGAGGCAAACGGACAAGTCGAGGAAATTATCATCACCGATACCACAGGATGTTATCCCGAAGAGGATCACGAGCAGGTACTAAAAGATTATATCGAAGAAAATCTGCACGAAATTATTAACAACTAATATCATGCCTAACCATTGCACTAATAATCTTTCCTGCACAAGTGGGAAGAATATCGGGGAAGTTATTAAGCCTTATATTTCTGAAAGGAAAGAGGATAATTACAATGCTTCTCATTTAGATTTTAATAAGATTATTCCAATGCCAAAGTGTATTCTGGAATCCTTGGAGTTTGGTAATATAGATTATATTACATCCAAAAGGACAGAAGAAGAGCAGGAAATTGAGAACAAGAAGAAAGAGGAAATTGCTGATCGTTGCATGAAGGAAACTGGTCATGCTGATTGGTATAACTGGTGTGTTGCAGTATGGGACACCAAGTGGAACTCGTACAATAATGTCACACTTGATGATCTTGGATGTGATGGACGCACCATTGAAGACCTAGATATTCTCTGCTTTCAGACTGCATGGAGTCCTCCTATCAATGTGATTCGTGAACTCTCCAAACTCACAGGTGAGTCTTTACGCATGAGTTATTATGATGAGGGTTGGATGTTTGGGGGAGTATTTGAAGTCTCTCCTGAAGGTGGCGAGGTCGATCAATGTTATGATGACATTAACGATTGCCCCGAAGACCTTAAAGAAGAGTTAGATGTCCAGTATTATCTTGATTGCATGAATGAGGATGATGAGGACGAAGAAGAGGAAGAAGAGGTAGTCTAAAAAAACTCCTTGACAAACCTATAAGGTTGTTCCAGATTATACACCACACCACCCACAACATGAATTACCTAGAAGGTCTATATGATCCACGACTCAGGGAATTAGAAGCAGATGATTATTCGCTTGCTCTAAACTTCCATGATATGCCAAAGGGTTGTATCTACTTTTATGGACTTTCTAACCAACCTTTCCAGAAAGTCACAAAGGTTATGTGTTGGGATGGTGTGAGTAAAATCCGAGCAACAAATCCATCTTACTTACATCATGTTGTAAAACTTCCACGACAAGTTTTTGTCGATTATTACAACTGGAAGAATGACTATTTAGACACACAAGAACTCCTGAAATTAGCACTAAAATACCAATACAAAAATGAAAACTAAAAAGAAAACATATAATGTCGAGGTAACTCGCACCACCTACGATTCCATGTCCTTTGATGTGGAAGCAAACACCGAAGAGGAAGCAGAGGATATTGCCCTTGAAATGGCAGAGAACGCATCATGGGGATCAGGTAATGCCGAATACGAGATCGAATACTTGGAAGAAGCAGAACCTAATATCTAGTTTGATAATACAAAATGAAATATAGCGTACAAGTTAAAGAGGTTCATAATGCCGAATATATTGTCGAGGCTAATTCACCCGAAGAAGCAAAGGCAAAGGCACAGGAAGAAATGAATGAAGGTGAATTGCCAGAACTCATTTATTCCCATACCCTAGATCAATCCTTGTGGGATGTCTATGATATTACCAAGAAATGAAGATTAAAAGCAAGAAAATATCCCACGAAATGTTGGGAGATCCAGACTTTGAACATTCAGAGATAACATGGAAAATTCTCCTTGATCTTGATGATCTTGGGGGAGATACCAGTATGTTTGAGAAGTTTAAATTCATGGAAGTTATTCAACGCAAATACACTGGCGAAAGTGGTGATAATATGCTAATATGGTTTAAGGGTTGCCGAACCAATACCTTTACCAAACATTCACCCGATAAGAAGAAACTCTTCATTGTCGAGCTTATCAATAACTACCTTAAAAACCAAGACACCCTACTATCCCTAGATGATAAATGGATAGGAACAGAACACGAAAATGTCGTAATATGAATCTTAAAAGAGACAACTGGACAAACGAGGAGGTCATTAAGATCCTAGAGGGTCGAAAGATCCACATTGGCAGAAAGGAACGAAAGGACGAACAACTAAAGTACCTGCAAGCACATAATGAAGGCATAGATCAGGCAATTATCCAGTTCTATGATTTCAAGGCAAATCCAGAAGATTCTTATAGTGCTATGGCATACGATACAGATACAGAACAAATCTTTGTTGTTAGCCTACCCATGCCCCAATAAAAAAAGTATTTGACAAGTCAAAAACCTAGTAATAGATTAGCCCATGTTCAAATCTCTCACCATCGAAATGGAACCCTTTATGCCAGAAATCAAGTTAATGGAGGGATCACTTATTGTACGAACCAATCCAGAAAATAGTGATTGGATACAGATATACAATTCACAGGATGACCCAAAAGACTCCTTGACAATCCCAAAGGATGAGGAGATACTTGATGATCTTATCGAAGCACTAACACTAATGAGGAAACATTAAAATGCTAATGCTACTCTTACTCTTTGTCTGCCTCTGCTACTACAAAAAATATGGATCACTCTAATACCACACCAAAGACCCCCAAGACTCGCAAGAAGAAGGATTCGGGGGTACAAATCCGCTATACCCTAGATGTCTTTACAGACAAGGAACTAAAGGAATATAGATGTTCCCCCATTGTCCGATCCCATGACAAGAAACTTGCCCGAAAGGACATGATGGAAATTGCCCACAAACACCTTGTAGAAGGCAAGTATTACTTTTACAGACTCACAGAAGAACGCAAGACCCCAATCGAAATTTATCCCTCCTAATATAGTTAAAAAATTTTTGGGAGAAAACAATATAACAATCAAATATAATAACAAATGAAACTCATACAAGAAGATAAATCAGTAACAGAAGTAATAGGAGAAATTATAGGTAAAGTATTATTTTACATAGCAATTTCCTATTGGTTACTCTTTACACTCAATACATTCCTAAAGATTAACCTACCCTATGACTTTGCTCATGTATTTGCATCTTACTTCATAATGGTTAATTTTCATCACCTTATAGTTAAAACCAAATAGCATGAACAATAACTACTACGATGATCCAGAAGATCCAAAAGTAATCATTGACGAGGATGGAGAAATACTCTATACTTCAGAAGAGGAGGATAATAAAGAATCCCTAAATGACTGAAGCACAATTCAAAGACCTCACCAGAAAAGCAATGATCCGAGAATACCTACTACTACAAAATCAAACCATAAGAATCATAGACCATGCAAATGAGATTCATGGACTAATAGAAAACTATTACCAGATGTCTCCCAAACTCTATAACAAATATATCGACTTTGATCGAATAGTAGATAGTGTAAGAATATACAGGTAGTGTAGAAAGCAAAGTGTGATTTAATACAACATGGTGTAGCATTACCACATATATTCACATCACACCTGCATCTACCCACGCATACCCGCATACCCACACACGAGAGATATAAACAATAAATATAATAACATTCTTTAGAAAACCTTTAGATAAACCTAACAATTTCTAACAATTTCTAACAATTTATGACACCATTTCTTACAATACTTCTATCTCTCTTCCTTGTAGTCTATATTTCTTCCCTGTCAAGAAAAAAGAAAGATTACTACTTCCAAGATGAAGAATAACTTCTCCCATACCCTAGAAAGACTCATAGCTATCCTAATAACAGGAATAGTTCTGTTTCTTGCAAGTCTTTTAATCTTTTAAAAGATTTTATAGGTCTTCTGACAACTTCTGAAGTCTTCTGACAACTTTTAAGTCTTTTAACAACTTAAAAGTCTTATTACACTCAGTTTATTATATTAAAATTAAAAAATTTAAAATTTTTAAAATTTTTAGAAAATTTAACAAGATTTTTTAATAGTTAGGTTAAAGAACGACTTTGTAAGTCGTCTAATGAAGTCTTACAAGTATTCAGAAGTTAGATGAAGTAAGACCGAATCTTACCAATTTACAGATTTTTCGTAAGACTGAATCTTACACATTTACAGATTTTTTTATGCCCCGCACACGAGAATCTGTAAAATAGTTGAATTTTACCATTTACAGATTTTTAAAATCGCTCGAATCTAATAAAAACTTTCCGTGGTTTTTTGAAATCTTTGGAAATTTTCGGAAAATTCATAAGCCCCATGAACCCTTCCGAAACTTATACAATATACGTAGTATATTGTATCTGTAAAATAGTAAGAAAATTACCATTTACAGATTCCTCCGCTGCGGGATTTTTTTTGAAATTTTATTTGACACCACCCTTGCCTGTGCTAATTTTTTGGTCATGGACACCACCACCACCGCACCCATCACCACCACCGCACAAGCCGAAGAGATTTGCCACACACTAGGCAAACCCTCAAAGATGCCTTGTTACTCTTATAGCACACCTGCCTCGCGTTGCATCGTGGGAATGAAGATGCGTAAGGTAGCAAATTCTGTTTGCTCTGTGTGCTATGCCTGTAAAGGTTTCTATGTCTTTAAGAGTGCCAAGACTGCCCTAGAAAAGCGTTTTATGTCTTTGACTCATCCCTTGTGGGTCATGGCAATGATCTTTCTAATCGGAAAGAAAGAGAAAAGCGGATTTTTCCGTTGGCACGATTCAGGAGATATTCAAGGAACTTGGCACTTGGAAAAACTCGTGGAAATTGCAAATGCCCTGCCCCATATCAAATTCTGGTTGCCTACTCGTGAGTATGCGATGGTTTCGGAATATGTCCAATCGGGTAAGGTCATTCCTGATAATCTAATTGTTCGCTTGTCTGCCCTGATGATCGACGGACAAGCACCCGAAAAGATAGCGAAGCGTTTAGGGGTTGTCGTTTCAGGGGTTACAAAGTCCGAAGGTTTCACTTGCCCCTCATCCATGCAGGGTAACAAGTGTTTGGATTGTCGAGCTTGCTGGGACAAGAACATTTTCGCCATCAATTACAAAAAGCACTAGAAGAACTTTCCCCCCTAATCCCCCCGATCCTCTAGGAAGAAATTCCTAGAGGATTTTTTTTGTGCAAGTCAAGAACTTTTCAAAATTCAGGAAGACCAGGAATATGTAAACTAATAAGAAATATACCTTTTACAGATTAAAAAAGCACTTCAGGCTCTTCGAGTTAGAATTGTCTTAAACAAAATTAAAAAAACTATAGACAAATCCGTCGTTCAGGATATGTAAATGGTTTGAATATAACTTTTTACAGATTTTTAAAAGCTGCTGCGGTGGGTCTGCCTTGAAAAAAAAATAAAAAAAAGATTTGCATTATGGGGGAACTCCTGTAACTTGTATCTATGACAAAGGAATAATTCTTCATCTACGAAGAACTTCTAAAAGTCACAACCCATCAACTACGATGAACAAAGAGTCAGTATTGTCAAAGGTGCAGTCCCTTTCGGGTCAGCACATCCACATTGAATTCAAGTCCGAGGGAACCCCTTCCAAGGACTACAAGGGAGTCAAGCTAGAGAAGATCACAAGCGGAGCGTTCCGTGTTGGGATTGATTATGCTAATCTTTCCGAGGTCAAAGAGGCTATCGAGAAGGGTGAGCGTGGAGAGGTTGAGCCTCTTCCTTGGGGAACTTGGCTACAATTCCCCTATATGATTACCCACAAGGAAAAGAACTATCTGCGTCTTTATCCTGCTACTGGTGGAGCAATCCAGAAACCAAAAGTCAAGTACCTTGTCGAAGGTGCAGAGGTTGACAAAGATCAATACTTCTCGTATATGACAGAAAGCAATCGCAAGCCTTCAGATAAGCCTTGCTTTGTGGTGGACATCAACAATCTTATCACTATCGGTTAATTCGGAGGGAAGCATCCCCCTTTCTCACATTCGGAGTGAGAGAGGGGGATAAACCAAAAACAAACAATGAACTACAAGCAAATTGACATTGGCGATCCTGATAGCTTTGAGGATTTCATCGGTTGCTCTCGTGAAGAGATGGAAGGTGACGAGATGGAGTCATGGAATGACTTCTACAAGACCGATTACAAGACAATCGAAGAGTTTAATCAGAACGAGAAATACTATCAAATTGTTCCTGCCGAAATGACATGGGAAGAGTGGGAAGAGAAAGAGATGAGTATGGCAGAATAATTTCCCCCCAAAATCCCCCCGAAGAAGTCCCTCTAGTCGAAAGGCTAGGGGGATTTTTTTTGTACGAACTGAAATACCTGGCAAATAACTGGGAAGGGATATGTAAATGGTTTGAAATATACTTTTTACAGATTTTTAAAAGCTGCTGCAAATATATTCTTGCACTATGAATTCTGTTATCATAACTTGAGCTATGAAGAAAATACTAGCTCTCGTACTACTAGGAGTTGGAAACCTGTTTGCCCAAACCACCAATTCTTTTCCTCAACCTGTTCCAGATGAGGTATCATCTACCAATCATGTTGATCCTGTTATGTATTGTGGTGATTGGTGTGAAACCCCAGCATCACCTCAAAAGTGGTATTATCGTGCATACCGATTTGTTAAACATGATGATGAACTCTATATTCTCACCTATGCAACAAACTATGCTCATGTGACCAATTCTTGCTTTTGGGCAAAGTTGGATTTGAGTCCAACAAGTCATTCAGAAGTTATTGGTAAGAAGACATTTAATGTCCCCGATTATATGTCTATTCAAAATAACGAAAATCGTGATGAAAAACTATTCATAGATGGTCAAAGGGTCGTAATGAAGAATACAAAAGAGTTGTGTCATTATAATCCTTCAATCAAGAACGGAGGAGATTGCAAATATCTAGTCGAGCATGGTGAGAGTTTTGACAATCATGCTCGTATGATTCCCACCAAACAAAGTGCTTATGATTATAAGATTGTGGCTTTCAATACACTTGCCTCAATACCAGATAAAGAACTTGGTGATTGGTTGCATAATCAATATACCAATGGCAATAGTAAAGGTCAGCTAGTACTTCAACCCTTGAGTTTTATCTATCGTTATGATGGAAACTGCAAAGTCATAACCGATATAGTCCAATAGAAGAACTATAATCTTCCTTCCAATCCTCTTCATCGTTTTGGTGAAGAGGATTTTTTTTGCTCAAACCGCACTACTGTAAAATACCTGCGAGGAGATCTGTAAAGTAAAAGACTTATACCATTTACAGATTTTTAAAAGCTGCTGCAAATATACTCTTGCACTTTGGATTCTGTTATCATAACTTGAGGTATGAACACCACCATCGAAGCCCAAATTAAAAACGTGAAATGCATTGATCTTACCGATCTTGTCCCTGCCGAATGGGATTGGTTTTGGGATATGCTGAACTCATCCAATCCAGACTTCTCGTTTGGAGACAACAACCTTACTCTTATCGCAGGTGAAAGGTTTGCACGATTCATTGACGATGCCTATGAATGGTTTGCCTCTGGCGTTAATGACGAGGATGGAGAAGAAATGACACCACAAACTTGCACCGAAGAAGAGTGGAAAGCCTTTGTTGATACTCTTTGGAATCTGAACAAGGACAAAATCTACATCAACCTAGAAGCATAAAAGAACTACAACCTTTCTCATAATCCCCTTCATCGTTTTGGTGAAGGGGATTTTTTTTGTCCAAGAACCACAGCCATACCTGCGAGGGGATCTGTAAAGTAAAAGAGCTATACCATTTACAGATGACTTTTACTGTCGCTGCAAGGGTATGCTGAAAATACGAAACTCTGATTTAATACAACTTGCGGTAATAGAGCAGCGTGTTATATTGAAACTTGTATCAACCCAACACACTCAAATGGCACACAAACTTAATCTAGGATCTGGAACTGGTTCTCTCATCAACCACATCATGAGTGCTGGCACACCTCATGAGCCTGTCGTTGGCATGGGTGCGACCATCCTCATGTGGACGGATCGACACGCAGCAACTATTGTTGAGGTCTCCAAGAAACGAATTGGAGTAGTGGAAGATGAAGCAATACGAACCGACAAGAATGGTATGAGTGAGTCCCAAAGCTATGAATACCATAAGGGATCTGGTGAGCCAATCTACTTTACTCTGCGTAAGAACGGAGCTTGGGTGCAAGAAGGATATCCAATGAAGAATGGTACTCGCATAGCTATCGGATACAGAGATCACTACTACGACTATTCCTTTTAATTTCCCTGTGGTGGGGAGTCATGAGGAGGCTGTTAGATCGAAAGGTCTAGCAGCCTTTTTGTTTATGTTATATGATGTGAAATAATGTCTTATAAGGCGATGTAAGTAATTGTCTTATAAGTACTTGTAAGACTGAATCTTACGCATTTACAGATTTTTTTTAGACCCTGAAGACCAGGAATCTGTAAAATGATTGATTTATACCATTTACAGATTAAAGAATTCCCAGGCCTGGGTATTAATTTAATTTATAATCTTTAGAAGGGTTTGAATTAAACCATTTACATATCGACTGTAGACCGCGTTTTATAAAATCAATTGACATCAACCTCAAAGACCAACAACCCCAAACAAACCCAAAAGAAAAATATTATGTAAAGTCTTTGAATTAAATCTTTTACATATCGACTGTAGACTCATAACTCAATGTGTATGCACCATCATCAATGAGGAATCTAATGACTGCACTTACGCAGCTTCTTCGAGAATCTGTAAAGTCTTTCAATTAAACATTTTACAGATCCTGATTGCAGGTGTCATATCTATCTTCGTAATTTTATTTTTGTTGGATTGTCAAGAACCCCATCAGTTTTGAATCATTTGAAAGAATCTATAAACTCTTTCAATTAAACATTTTACAGATCCCGCGCAGCAGCAAGTTGAGGTTACTTCCTTTGGCTTCTGCACCAGAAAACAAAAAACCCCAACCACCTTCGTCAAGGCGATTGGGGCAAAAGTTGATCAGACTTTTTCTTTTTGTTGCTCTCTGCTTTTTAGGAGGGGCGACCTCTTAGCTCTGACTTGAGACAGACGATGGTAGCGTTACAACTCCCTTAATCTACCACCAAGGACGACGGATGCAACAACAAAAACAAAAAAAACAAAAGAACACAGACTCAAATGCTGAGTACCTGGTGATATGTAAACATTTTGATTTATACCATTTACAGATCCTCCACCAGGTGGTAACGGTAAGTTGGGTTTACAAAACCTCATCACTTTTTGAAATATGAATAGCAATCGTATCATCTCGCTGCCATTCAGGATATGTAAAGTCTTTCAATTAAACCTTTTACAGATTTCCCCCATAGCTCCAGCCTGCACCTGCCCAAACTTTTTTTATTTTTTTCTTGTGCATCCCCCATTCTTCTATATCTTTTTAACTGATGGAAATCGAATTCGACGGATTAGGACTCTAAACACTCAACCCACCACCACCATGACCACCACCGAAACAAAATCCCACAGCGAAGAGCAAGCACTAGCGCAGATCGAAGGCATCGAAGAACTTGTCAATGCCTATCATAACGCAGAGACCGAGGAAGAACGTGAGGACGCACTTCAAAACATCTACCAAGACCCTCTGGAAGTAACAGGCAAGGTATGGGAGAACAGCCGAGATGAAGACGGATACATCAAGGAATATACCATCCTTCTCTGCACAGGAGGCCCAGCGGTTCGCATCACAGGATTCATCTCAAACAATTTCCACAAGCTCAAAGACATCAAGCTAGAGCATCAAGATTGGTTCACCCCTTGGCAACCATATCCAATCAACAAGAAACAAAAGGAGATCCTAGAGGATTATGTTTCTTTCTTTGTCGTAGACTAGACTCATTCCCCCAAAACAAAACCCCCAAATCCCAGCTTCAGAAATGAGGCTGGGATTTTTTTTTTGCCCAAGAACAACACCTCACATCAACAACACCTGCGGGGATATGTAAATACATTTGATCTATACCATTCACAGATTACTAGAACAACACACGAATGAATTCAATTACACAAAATTATGTTATCATAACCCAAATGACTCACACCAACCTGCGAGAAGAATCTCTAAACCATTTCATTTAAACCCTTTACAGATTCCCTCGCCTGAACTCCAGATATCTTGGAACTTTTTTTATTTTTTTTAACTTGCACCAGATACTCCTTGCATCTATTTTTAAATCCTCAACCCACCACCACCATGAAAGAATTCAAGATCATCTACTCCTTCACCAACCTCTGGAAAGAAAAAGAAAAGACCCACATCTTCCTCTACCACCCAACACAACCATCACCAGCGGAGGCACAAGAGTTTCTATCCTATCGTGGAATCGGACTCAATCCAACCTTCGTATCCATCAAGGCAACAGGAAAATAATCATGACCACCACAATCCCAAACCTCAAGCGTCTCAACAATCACCCTCGTCCCTTCCACTCCGTCATCATTGGAAACTACTTCGTCCACATGGCTGAGACTTCACGCCTTCTCCAAAAGATCGGGGAAGCTCATGTCAAGGTAATTCAAGGACAGGATGAAGGATGCACCTTTGCATACTATGGAGGATACAAAGGATTTGAATTCGCAGAGGCAGAAGACTCATGGGAAGAACGCAATGAACGCAATGCCTACTATGCAGGATTCTAACCATGACCACCAACGACCCTAAGACCATCGAACTACTCTACCAGTATGTCGATGCTAAAACAGATCTTCACTCATTCAATAACCGACAAAGAGAACGAAAGGTCAAAGGCTTACAACATGAACTCTTTATCATAGGCTTCACTTACCAAGACATCAAACACATTGACTCCAAGCTCCAAGAACAATTCATCAAGATGAATCGCTAACATCCCCCACACTCAATCAACTAACATCAGTCCCAGTTGCCTTCGGGTAGCTGGGACTTTTTCTTTTCCGACAGACCCAACCAGCCAGCCACTGGGGAAAGGGATCTGTAAACTATTTCAAAGTTATCTTTTACAGATCTCGATTATTATAAAGTCCAGTTAAAAATATCGTGTTTCCATATAACAACATTGACTTTGTTAAGTGTTGTAAAAACAGACCCCATCTGTGAAAATATAGCCATACCCTTTTAGAAATGTTAGGGGGTGGTAGGGGCATTGCGAACCCCTATACCCTATAAGGGGTGGGGGTATATGAATATATGGGGGTATTCTTTAAAAGACTTTGAAAAAATTCAAAAATCTTTTTTACTTCTTAAAGGAAGATGCAGCATTGTCAATATATTTATTGACTGATGAATTATCTGGAACTTGACCTGTTGGCTTAGCCTGAGTATTTAAATTCTTTTCAAGTTCCTGATCACTCTGTCTGCTAACATTTACTACATTCTGTCTATTCTGAGTTGCTTGTGGTTGTGCTAAAATTTCTTGGGCAAGAGCTTCTACATCTTTTTCATTCTGTTGAACATCTTTACCAACTGTTGTTGGATTTGCTGAGATGACCTGTGCAACTAAGGCAAGTGCTGCAACTAATCCGATTGCTTTCTTACCATTTAATTTGAGTTGGTTATTTACTGCATTACCAAGTGCGATGAATCTATCGATTGATGATTTTGGTTTTACAGCACTATCACTTTGTCCTGACATGACTTTGAACTGATCCTTACCCATGACACCACCTTTAAAAGGATTTGATGTTTCAGCTTTATAAGGAGTTGTATCTACTCCTGCTTCTTCTAAGATTCTTAAAGCAAGGCTTTCTGTAACATATACAGCTTCATATGCTTGTTCGAGGAGGATAGTGTCTTTGGATCTCATAAATGTGTTTAATAATATTTACCTTTAGGTTTAACATTTTTGATTTTTAAAAAAAAATACTAAGTATATTAAAGTGAAAATAGGAGTATTTTATCAATCTACAGGTAAGAAAATAGCTGCTTGTTACAAGGCAATAGAGCAATTTAGAAAATTTAATCCAGATGTTCCTATATCTTTATGGGAAGATGGAACAAAGGACATGCTTAAAATAGTTGCAGAGAAATTAAATTGTACCCATAGAAATACAAATAGTTATGGAGAAAATACCCAAGGTCAAGGTAGACCCTTTGTTGGTGATATTAATGCAACTTTCAAATGGGTTGATAGAATTCATACATCTGTTACAAATGATTTACAAGATGTTGACTATGTTATCTTGTATGAGGATGATGTATGGTGCAGAAGAGAGATCCAAATATTTCCAACTCTTGATTTAGAAGGAGCAAATGGTCCACTACATTCTCCAGAATTATATTCATATCTAAAGGAAAAATTTGGAGTAACCGATGATGTTTCTAGAAATCATTGGAGTCGTTTGGGATCTTTGCAAAGCTATGGAGCATGTGGTGGAACTATCTTCAGTAGGGAAAAATTCATCAAGTGTTATGAAAACTTCTGGAATATTCCGTGGGATGAAATCTATAAACTAGATTCTCGTTGCATAGAATGGTGTGATAATCACCTTTCTTTCTTATTTCAGTATAATGGTTATACAACTGGAATATGGGCAGATTGGGGACAGTACGATAATAGAAACGAAGGCAACTGGTTTGATAAAACAGGTTGGTGTGTTCCTATGGAAGAACAAAAGAATGCAGCATTTTTACATGCTTACAAACACTTCTACAATTATACTCCTGAAGAAGTTGGACTTGTAATCTGACCAAGTAGTTCAAGTTTGTTAATTCCCTTTTGGGTTATCTTACAAACTCTTTGATCATAACCACATTTGCTTTTTGACTTTCCTCCTGTGAGTTCGATATAACCAGCTTGTCTAAGTTCACTACATCTTTTCCAATAGCAACAGGAACGATTTTCAATAAGACCAGAGATTTCACCTACTTGTTCATCGATAAGACCATCTGGATTTTCATTATAGACTGAAAGGATAAGATGTCTTTGACTTCCCCATCTTATTTTAATCTCTTCACCATTTCCTGCATCTTTGCTTGTCTGAGGATCTGAGTTTCTTGCATGTGGAAATACACCCCAATCACTAAAGAATTCTTTTTGCATGTTCATATATACATATAGTACAAAAAAATTTTTTAAAGTCAATAGATAAAAATAGGGGTTGACATGTGGTTTGTGTTAATATAGTTTTTAGTCATGAAAAATATTCTAATTCTCATAGCGGTGGTATTCTCTTTCACTGGTTGTGCTACCTATTACTATCCAAATGGTGAGGCAGTGACTGTTCCTCAATGTTCTGCTCCTCCTCAGTATGTTGATCTACCACAGGGTGGATATGCTGCTGTTCCTTATGGTTATACCTCTTATGTACCTATTTCTTATGGTGGAGGTTATTATGGTGGAGGTTACGGAGGATATGGTTGGGGAGGTTGGGGTGGTGGTGGAGGAGGAATTGGTTGGAATAATGGCAATGTAAACAACAGTGGTAATACTACAGTTAACAAGACTGTAACTGTTAATGGTACTGCTTCATCTACAACTACTGCTACAGGTGGAACTTACAGTAGATCCTATTCAGGAGGAAGCTATAGCAGATCTGGTAGCTATAGTGGTGCTCGTGGAGGATCTATCTCCAGATCTGCTTCTTATTCTAGGTAAAGAATTAGTTATTACCTAATTCTTCATCCTTTGGGAATTCAAGCCCCATTCTATTTGAGTGGGGTGATTTCTTTTCAGGCTGCTTACCAAGATAATCTGCTGTGGACTTCATTCCACCTCTTTCTTGAGGTTTTTCGGAAAGTCTTAACTGATCAGCAAGAGTTAAGATAACTGTTTTTGCCTTTTCGTAATTACCTTGTTCTAATTCATGGTTTACGATTTCAACAGCAACATCAATTCTTCTTTTATCTGAAGATGGTTCTTCGCCTTCGGATGGTTCTTCATCCTGTGGCATGAGGTCTTCAAATTCATTCAAAATCTTTGTGTAAAGGTTTTCTAGGAGGTATTGATCTTTATTAGGCATATAATTACTTATTCTAGCTAATATACATTTCTAATATTTTAAAAATAAAATTAATAAAAATTGAAAAAAAAATTTTTTTTAATAAATATAATAATAATGGAAAGTCGTGACCTGCAATTAATAAACGAGAAATATGACCAGATACTTGAATCGGTATTACAAGTTCCCTATGACATATTAAAACCTATCATAGAATTTTATTTGGAGAACTATAAGAAATATAAAAAGAATGGTCCTTCTGTGGCAGTTAATGATACCAACTATCCTCCAAAAAAATTTCTTTTAGACTTTACAGGTAGTAGTTATGAGTTTCTAAATGATTATAATAAGACTGTAGAAGTCCATTTTAAAGCTGGTAGGGGTGCTCATTATATTGAAAACAGAGATGGAACTAAAAGAAACATCTTTATTGGTTTAGGTATTAATCCAGAAGATGCCATGACCGATACTATTCAGCATGAGGTAAGTCACTTTATTCAATATTTGATTCAGGCATATCATTATGAGATGGATTCTTCTCGTGATGTTGATACATTAAAGAGTCAATATCCTCTTGGTGGTATTGTCAGTAAGAAATTACTTAAAGGTGATGTTGATACAGAAGGTTATACCATAGGTGGAACAAGAAGAAAGAGAGTTGAACATACTCGTCAACCTGTTGAGATGTTAACTGATTTGACAACTGCCATCAATGAACTTCAATACCTTTATTATCTTAAAATAAAAGATAAGGAAAATTACAAGGAACTTATAAAATCCGAATCCAGTAGAAAAGACTTCTTCATGAGTTTTTTAAAGGCTCTTCAAAAAGGAATTGACTTTGGATATTTTCCTGTGAAAAATTTTATTGTCTATAAAAAATACTCTGCTGAACTCTATCAGGAGATGATTTCCAAAGCATATAATGAATTTGTAAATAATCCCCCGAATTTTGATACAGATTATATTGAAGCAAAACTTAAGGAAATCTCCAAGGAAGATCCTAACTTTGTTAGAAATGTTTATACTGATTATGAAAGCAAGGCTCGTTCTGAGATTCCAGCATTTTCCTTAGATTCTAAAAGTGAAGTAAAGGAAGGAAGAATGGTTCATAAGATTATAGGATATAAAGATGATGGAACAAAATACATTAAGAGTAATGGGTTTATTCAATCTGAAAAAAATATAAAGAAAGGTCCAAAAGATTCCGTATGGGTTTTTGATGATGCAGCAGTTGTAGATGATGCAATGATTATGGACAATGCAAAGATTTCCGATGAAGCACTAATCTATGGTAATGCTGTTATAAAAGATAGTGCCACAGTTTCTTCAAATGGAAAAGTTGGGGGAGATTCCCAAGTTTCCAAATTTACAAGAATAGGTGCGAATGTTAGTGTAAGTGGAGAATCAAAAATTGTAGGTGGTGCAACCAATACTTCTTGGTTACAGATAGTTGCAAAAAATAAAGAAGTTAATATTAAAAATGCAATCATTGTTCCTTCTGGTATGGGTAAAAACAGATCCAGTAGATTCCATATTGGTAGAAGTTTAGAGAATGTAGTTTATGAATATAAGAGTGATCTTGCCCAGTGGTTAAAACTTGCACGAATGAGTATTAATACTGATGCAACATCAAATGATAATCCTGAAGGTTTGGATTATGAAATAACCAATACAGATGCATTTTGTAAAAAACTTGTTAATGCAATTATTGTTATTCAAGAATCCAGAGGTCTTCCAAAATCTATTTTTACAGGAAGAAGAACTTTAAATGTAGATGTAAAGAAAATTGCAAAAGATATGGAAGTATCTTTAAAGCATTGCATCATGGCAAGAAATCACGAATATCGTTTTATATTTGGATCTGGAGAATATTAAGTCAATAAAATTTTTTTTAACTAAGTAATTTATATGCGAGATGCTGATTCAATTTCTCTTGGTGAACTTTATGAAAGTGTAACTAATAAATGGTGTGCTGTTGTTTTAGATGAAAAATCTAAAAAAGATCTTTATGAAAAATTTAAAGATAAAATTCCTAATGGTTGGACTGTAAAATGTCACCACATGACAATCAACCCACATCATCCAATTGGAGAAAATGAAGTTGGTATGCCAATTAAATTAAAGGTTGAAATGTTAGGAGTTAGTAAGAAAGTTTTAGCAGCTAAAGTTTCAGGTTATCATAATAAAACTAATAATTCATATCCTCATGTTACAATTGCTGTAGATCATGAAGCTGGTGGAACTTCAAGAGATAGTAATGATATTGTCCATTTTGTTCCAATTGAAGGTGATTTGATTTTAAATGGTAAAGTTGAAAATCTTTTAAAATAAAAAAATTTGATTTCTATAAATGTTCACCTAACTGGGTAAATATTTCACATATATGAAACTAAAAAACATTATTAATCAGGTGATTAATGAAGTAACTGCATCTCCTGCACCTGCTCCAACTCCTACAAAACCTGATACAAAACCTGCTCCAAGTCAACCAAGCAAGCCAAAGCCAAGAATTCCAATTCGTACTCCGCAGCCAGGTTGGGAACCAGAACCAAAAGCAAAGGGAAAGGGTTCTGATGTTAAAAATAGTGTTAAGAAGCAAATCGCTAAGTTTCTTAAAATGAGAGGTTTAAATCCACACAAAGAACAAATTCATGAAGAAGAATAATCTTTTTAATTTCTACAAAGCAATTGATGAGGCACTAGATTTCAGAGGTAATCCAAACCTCATGAGTGCTGATAAGCAAGCTGATTTTGAAGCTGGTAGAATTGATACTATGGGGATGTTACCTCAAGATCCAACAGCACTTGATTATTATCACCTTCTTGTTTCTGATAACTATGAAAAGTGTTTGAATCGTTTGGTTCACTATACTGGAACTCCAGCAAATCAGCTTGGAGCATATCCTTTCATGAGAGCAGTTTTAAATGCAATTCAAACTATTCAGCAGATTGAAAGTCAACACAGAAGATTTTTTGAGAACCTTGCACTTCAATGCGTTTTAGAACTTGATGAATATCAAGTAGTTAAAGAGCTTTTAGAAGATCAGAAAATTATTTTTGATGTTCGTTTAGATTATGGTGATTTAGGTAATGCAATCACAGATGCACAAAAAGCTCAAGAGCAGGAAGAAAGTAATGAAGAAAAAGTAGAAAACGATAACACATTAACTCCTAATGAAAAAGCAAACATGAAGATTGCTATGGATTTCATGGGTGATGATGAAATTAAAATGAGAAAGGCTTTTGCAAATGCACTCACTCAAGGTGATGCACTTGATAAAATGTATCTTTTCAATATTGTTTCTGAAAGATTAAATGAAATTAATCCACAGCTTATCAATCAATATGGTATTGCTTCAAGTATTGTTCAGTTCCTTTACTACATGATGCCAAAGGGTATTGAAGGTGGTGCTGCTGGAAATGCAATGGGTAGTGAAGAAGTTTCAGATACTGGTGATGGAATCTATAAGATCAAGGCTCGTGGTGTAATTTTCCCATTCTTGGTTCATGAAATCATCAAGGGTATTAACGATTACTTAAACTACACACCTGAAACAAGATATGAAAAGAGAACCTTGGAAGATGAAACCAAGGACATCAATTACGGACAGGCTCTTGTTTCAAGAATCTTACGCTTAATCCCTACCGATAAAATGAAGTATAGATTCTCAATTCAGCAAAGACTTTTAGAAATGGAAGTTGATGAATTGAAGGAAATTTTAAAAGGTGGTCCACAGGCTCAACAAAAGATCAATGAAATAATTTCAGAGATTGAAGGTGAGCATGGTGAAAATCAAGAAGAAGACGAACCATATCAAGATTCAGAATAATGAGAAATAAAGATACAATAGTTTTAGAATCACTTTATCAAATGATCTCCGAAGGTGCTGGAGACGTTAGAAAGTGGATTGTTGACAAGCTCTTAAAAGCACAGGAAAACTTTCCAGAAATCAGAGATTTAGAATCTGATGAAGATAAAGTAAAAAAAGCTACTGAGATCGCAGATGCATTTATTACTGCTGATGAAACTCCAAGTAAAGCAGAAGCACAGGTTATTGGAAAATATTATGTAGAAGCTGCTGGTTTAGTTTCTGTTGAAGCTATATTAGAAGAATATGCAAAATTAAAGGAAATCAGAACAGACATTCGTTACAAAGAATTAGATAGATATTATCGACCAGATGGTTCAACTGGACATCTTAAAAAGTTCAGAGTTGAATCAAAGGATCTTCAGAAGTTCAAAACCTATCAGGATTTTACAAACTTCATTCACACCGCTGAAGGTATATTACAAGCAGCAATTGAGGCAAAAGAAAATTGGAATAAACAAGAAGAAGAAAAAACTCAAGGTGAAAGACAAGAAGTTGCTGCTGGTTCAATTTTTAACGATGATAAGGTTACTATTTGGGCAATCAAAAATCAAAATGAATCAGTTGATTATGGTCACATTCTAACAAATCAATATATTGGTGGAGAAAGTAATTGGTGTATTACCTATGGAAAATATGATCCATATAAAAATTCATCCAACTGGTATCCAAGATATAGATATGAGAGTGAATGGAGTTTCTATTTCATTGTAGATCATACAAGACCAGACACCGATAAAAGAATGAAACTTGTTGCAGTTCATGCACAAGCAGATGGAAAATATGGTTATACTCCATGTCCAAATGGAACAGTATCAGGACTTACATGGGATAAATTGATTCAAACAATTCCAGTTCTTGCTGATAAAAAGGATATAATTGTTTACGTTAAACCAACAGATGAAGAATTAAAGGCAAAAGTTTACGAACAAATTTCAAGTAGAAGAGATGCTAGAAAATTCGGTGAACTTGAAGAACATCAAAAGTCAGAATATATTCTTTTAGATTTTGACGTAACTAAAGAAATGGTTGAAAAAATCTTGGATAGTAAAAAACTTTTAAACGATTATATTAATAGAAAAGCACAAAGTATGGCTATTGATTTTTCAAGAGGAGATATTCCTTCAGATATTAGAAGAATTCTTTTTACACCAGAAAGAGCACAACTTAAAGAACGATTTGAAAACGAATGCATCAGATATATGGAAATGCACTATAATCGTGATGAAAACGGCAATGTTGTAATCGGCTTGTAAACTAGCTTATATTCTAGTTCTGCTCTTTTATTTAATAAGTATTAGATATAATGGTATGTCTAATAGAGATTACAATAAAAGAATGAAAACAAAAGAACTGTCTAAAAAGAAAAAGGCAGAAAGATTTGTTATTAAAGATATAACCGTTGAAGAAATTTTAGATGAAAGTGGCGAGGTTAACGAACTAACAATTATTAAAATTTCATTTGAAGGTATTTTAATTCATTTAAGTGTTGGTGCTGCTATGAGACTTGTTAGAAAACTACAAGACGTTTTGGATAATTGAGAGATAAGTAATTGATACATATGAAATCCAAAGATCAAATCCTTTTAGAAAGTTTATATCAAAAAGTTCTTTTAAGAGAACATGATGTAGAAGCTGAAGACGAAATTAAAAAAGAAGAAAATCAAAAAGTTGAAAAAGATCCAACTAATACTTCAGAAGTTAATAGTTATGAAGATGTAGAGACATCAAAGACCTCTCCATTAACACCAGAAGAAGAATTAAAGGAAATTGAAAGAATTGAAAAAATGTTAAATGGTAAGGTTGCTTCAAAAGAAGCCCCACAATTTAAAGATGCTGTTACAGCAAATGAAGGAAAACTTCGTCATGGGGTTCAAATCAATGAAGCTAAAAAGAAAGTAAATCCTTGGGCAATTGAAAACTCAATTGAAAAGAAATAC
>Ga0208257_1000100_pt1 | contig 29687 bp, 40 predicted proteins | sample CryBogCBH10Sep07_FD_184610 | JGI IMG/M metagenome (GOLD analysis project Ga0208257, IMG submission 184610) | Freshwater microbial communities from Crystal Bog, Wisconsin, USA - CBH10Sep07 (SPAdes) | ecosystem: Environmental > Aquatic > Freshwater > Lake | place: Crystal Bog, Wisconsin, USA... | reverse complement strand
GAACTGCGGGCGCAAAATGAACGATGTCTTGCTCCTGACTTTTGCGGTGCTTTTAGGTTTGATCCTGTTGACCTGTTGTATTTTGCTCGTCCTTTGGCTGTCAGGCCTCCCCCTTTGGATACTGGGAGCTTTTCTCCTCTTCCTACTGATAGGTTGGGCTTTTCTGACATTGTGATCTCCAAAAAGTGATTTTTCTTGGTGGCGGGGAGGCCAAATCCGTTTTAGGATTTTTTTTACCTATGCCATCAGGCTTTTAAAACACGCTCCGCTTGTTGCATAACAATAACACGTTGTTCTGCCCCAAACAAGCCTCCGTTGATGCGTTTGGTGAGTTCGTTGTAATCTTTTGCCTCTGCCAATTGATTGCATCCATGTGTGGCCCAGAACCACCCTCCAATAGCAGCTGCATCCTTGGGTTGTCTAGCCAGATCAGGGTTGGATACTAGGTCTATCCCTAATGCCTGTCCAGCATGATAGAAGTTGTCATGCCCTGTAAGTTGACAGATTGCTGATCCTCTGAACCGCCAACTATCCCCCGATGCCTCATCCCTGTTGCCCATTCTGTTGGAATAGATGTGGTTGGCTATCTTCTCAGGTTGATGAGCATACTTCATGGCCTCTTCATGACTGGGAAACCGCTTGGGCCACAGTTGCATGAGAGTCTCAGGTCGATAGTTTAGGTTCTCTTCTAAGCTCTTGAAATGGTTGGACTCATAGCTGAACTGACCTATAAAACAAGCCTGTTCTTCTGGTGTGTCGATGTGCCATCGTTCAAATGTTTCATTGAGTGGGTCAACCCAGACATGATCTATGCCTAACTGGTGTAACTGCTCTGCTGTAATCATTTCACACCCTCGTTCACCGTGTCTCTCACTTGGTTGTACTGGGCGATACAGGCGTTGAGGCTGACGATGGCTGCGTCTCCGTCTGCTGCGATGGAGACAATATCTTTAATAGCCTGTCTGTCAGATTGGGTTGCATTGGCTCCAACGTCATTGGGGGTACTTGAATTGGCTTGTACACCACAGGTGGAGGGGAGGCGCAACTCGCCAGAGTCAATGCGAGCATTGATAGAAGTCTGCTTGGTCTTGATGTCATCTCTAGCCTTTCTGAGAGCTAAACCTGTCTGAGATAGTTTCTTGTTCAGCTCGTCTTCTTTTGCACGAGCCTCTGTATTAAGTCTGATAATTTCAGCTTGATCTTCAGCAACCCGTTCTTGATAACCTTCGTGATGTCCATAGAAATACACTCCTAAAATGGCGCAAATTGCACCGATGATTAACCAAGGATTGAATAGACTAAACATTTCTGGTGCTCTCCCTGGCATGAGCCATTCTTAATCTTTCCTCTTCTGACTCCAAAACAGGTGGTGTTCTGGGTGGAGGAGGTGGAACCCAAGGTGTATTCATAGAAGTCATCACACCAGCTGGTTGCATATTCATCATGGGGTTCATGCCCATCATGGGTTGCATACCAGGCATCATGCCAGCACAGGGATTCATGTTCGGCAAGGGCATCATTGCTCTAGCCCCCATGACCACCGCTAAGACGCTGAAAATAGACGTGGCAATGATCTTGAGAAGATCATGCGTGAGCTTGTCATTGGGAGCCATGTCTTTCATAGGCTGTTCTACGGCAACAACTCCGTAGACAAAGAAACCCACGATGAAAAGCAAAATGATACAGAAAGTGATCATGATGCAGAATTTAGAGAAGGCATCCATCAAACGGACTATGCCGTTGACTTCCTCTTCTTTAAGGTTTTTTAGGCTTGTAAGCATCTGTTAGCATCCAAGGACAAGTTTGACTGACTTCACAAAGAGGAGGCTTACAGTCCTCATCTTCCCAATGTGCTGGGTCTTGACAGTGATAGCGATACTGATTGTCACATCCAGCCAACAATATCATCAAAACAAGGCAAGCATATTTCACTTTTCTAACCTTTTCAAAGTCTTATCCACCCTGATTTCCATCTGTCTAACATCAACATACATCCAAGCCATGAGAGGAAGAAAGACAAGAACAATGACGAGAAGAATGGCAATCAGTAAGAAGGCGAGTGAGTCAGACTTATGATCATTCCCCACGTCCACAGAATTATCAGCAGAGTAATTACTAAAACCACCACTCGATTTTGAATTAGGTCTGCCTTTTGATCCCGTTGCCATTTTGCTCTCCGTTGTCTCAGCAGTTCTTCCCTCCTGGCTAGTGCCTGTTGATTAGCAATGTGACCTATCGTCTGGTTCACTCTGCTGTATAAATCTTTCATCTCAGCGGGCACATGGTAAACCATGTAATCACTCAGCTCTTGATTCAACTTTTCCATTTGCAAGTTAGCAATCACCAACTTGATAGCAATGTCTTGTCCTTCTTCATTACCCACATGAAGAGCCAATTCTTCTTGTTCTTTAACGTAATTCTTCAGGCCGTTGTAAGCCTGAAAGAACTTGGTTAAAGCATCTGCCACTTGTGAATAAATGAGGTTTTCATCAAACTCAGGTGGCGGTTGTTTCTTCTTTTTCTTGGACTTTTCAACAGGCTTGGGAGTCTCTTCTTCTTTCTTCCCGCCAAACAATTTCCCAAAAAAAGCAAAGATGCCCTTGGCATCCTTGTGAACTCCCTTTACATCTTTAGCAACGCCTTCAACTTCATGAACAACGTCCATGACCATTTGTCGGCCTTCTTTGTACATCTCGCATGATTCTTTGATGAGCTTAAAAGCTCCCGATGCAAGGGCAACAAGAGTGAAGGGGTCAATTTAAACACCTCAATAAGCGTTAGATGTACCGTCATTCAAAATCAATACACCGCCAATGTTAATGCTCACCACAGCAGCTGTGGCAGCACTACTGGCAATCTGAAATCTCAAATCTGTACCAGCGGGGTAAGCAAAAGGAAAATGACGTTGCACTTCATAATTGGTGTTAAAAGGCGTTTGCACAATTACTTTTTCCACACCTGATGACGCATTTGTAATGGCCCTGTATGTGGTGTAGTTGGCACTGTTTCCATTAAAGGAAGAGTAAGCACCGTATCTCCAGCCATAAAAGGTGTAACCGTTGGGTACGGTGTACACAGCCATTTGTGATGTGCCAATACTGGTGGTAGAGCCAGACAAAGTTGTGGTGTTGATTTGTGCGTAAGTGACTCCTCCTGTGGCAAGAGTCACCACACCAGTGGGATTGGTGGCAGAGCCAACAGATACCGCTATGTTATTGATTCTGAAGTAAGAATTGGCTGTGGTCACGCCTGTTGTACCATTAAGAGCCAAGTTTTCAGTCAAAACATTGTAGCTTGCATCTAGTCCAGTAATAGTAATAGTAGCTGTATCAGTATTGACAGTGCTAACCAATGTCATTGTGGATGCAGATGTGGGAAAGGCATAATCAGTTGTTGCCATGTTTTCCCAAACGGTTCTAAATACACCCGCTGTAGCTGGCGTAGTACCGTAAGCAAAAATGCTTTGCTGAGAATGATAGGGAATCTGACCTCTTGATACTTGTAGTTCAAAAGGTTCAGACCGACCATGTTGGGTCATTGAAAAAGTTGACTGAGCCATTAGTACACCTTCTTACCGCCACCAGATGTGGGTGACTTCTTAGTGTTGTAACTAGGAGTGCCAGAAAAGTCAAACACAGCTCTAAAGCCACCTTTAGGCAATGTGCCTGGCTGCCATCTGTTCATGTCAACAGAGCCATCTCTGGGCAACTGAGGACGAATAGACTTAGCGATCTGTTGATTTACCTCATGTGGCCTCTGGTGATTAGAGTTAGCCATGTGACTATTTTCATAGTCAGCTTTAGGATTCATCGGATTCTTGTTGCGATTGCTGCTTGGCATTACTTCTCTCCTTGGTTTTTACCACTAGGTATGCGAATAGTACGAATATAGCTAATGTTGCTACTCTTGTCCAATCTCCCGCCCACAGGGTGTAAGCAGTTAAACCGCAGCTCATCAACAACGCTATGATCGTGATTAAACGGTCTGAGATGACGCTCAAGGCTAGACGAATTAAAGATACTGAGTCCATGTTGTTTCCTTCTGTTGAAAGTCAACATCATATCACTCGTCTTTATCATCGTCTAATCCCATAAACCCACTACCCCACTCATCATCTTGCATCTTCATCTTGATAGCCTCAAGTTTCAATGCCCGATCTATTACTTTAGTTTTATCATTGATGGTGGCAGTCTCGTCTACCATCACATCTCTGAGCATCTTAGCAATAGCATTTTCAAGTTCTGGGTTCAGGCCCTTTTCTTTCTTCTTGCTCATCGCTTGGCCTTACGCTTGTCTTTTTTGGACTTTCTAGCCGTTGACAAAGCAATAGCAATAATTTGTTTGCGGGGACGGCCCCCTTCTTTTGTGAGTTTGCTGATGTTCTTTGAAATCGTTTCACGGCTTGAACCTTTTTTGAGTGGCATATCATTGTTCCTTTTGAAGTTGTCCAGGAATTACACCAGCAGCCGTTGGAGCTGCACCAGGTATGCGTTTTGTGGGAGTCGTTGTCAAAGTGCGCTGAATAGCTCTAGCGGGTCTACTCTTCAATCCCAAAGCAGATGCACCATAACCTAGCGTTGTTCCCAAAGCCTGTTTGAGTCCAGCATCACCTTCAGCCGTCTTTTCCCACATGGCTTTTAACTTAGTGTCTCTGCCAATCTTGGCTAGATCATCAATCTCTTTACCTGTTCTACGAGCAACACCACGATCTGTTCTCATCATGTTGCCCAAGCGTTCCAGACTAATGTCTCCACCTTGAATGCCACCAGACCTGAACAAGTCTTCTAGGATGATGGAGTTTCTGTATTGGGGTCTAATCACATCCAATTTGGCTGCTATGGCTGGATGATTGGCAGCAATAGATGCGTCAATCTGATCTACCAAATTGTAGATTTCACGAGCATTAGACGCTGATGTAGACCTAGCTCTTTGAGTCAAAGCATTCCTCATGCGTTGCAAAGCCTCACCATCAATGGTGAAAGTATTGGGTTTAGCACCAGGCAATCTTGACAGTCTGTCAAAATTGGTAATGATCTCATCAGCCACTTGCTTGACAGGAGATACACCAGCAACACCAGGCAACTGTGCCTCAGTAGCACTAATCTGTTTAATAGCGTCAACAGCGTTTTTGTCAATGTTGAATCTATTGCCTTTGTAAATCTTGTCGTATTCTTTGCCCAAGTCTTTTAGGCGGTCACCAATAAACTTTTCGTCAATTTCAGCAACTTCTACACCTGTGCCTTTAGATGCAAGTTTGTTAGCAAGTGTTTGATTTTCCTTGCCCCAGCCAGTAGCACCTTTTTCAGCAATGGGTTCAGCTTGTCTGACTTGAGTAGGAGACAATTTAAAACCCAAGTCTTCAGCAGCTTTAGCGGATGCTGCTCTGGTAACCGTAGGTGTTCCCAACAATGCTTTTGCACCGCCTTTGATCATTCCAGGCAATGATGGCCCAAGACCGCCAACAATTTCACCAGCAGTTTGATAACCAGAAACATCTTCTCTAGGTTTTTTAATGTCAAATTTTGACAAGCCTTTTTGAACTTCTTCAATGGTAGGAAACAAAGTCTCACGACCAGCAAGCTGTTGTTTTTCTCCAGGTTCTTGAAAACCTAAAGCCTGTGGAACTGTGTATGCACCAAATTTTTCTAGTTCACCAAGGCCACCAGCTAACCCAGTAGCTGCACCATAAAGCGCAGCACCCGCTTTTTCGCCAAGTCCAGGTTCTTCTGACTTGGGAGTTTTTTCTTTCTCTGCTCTAGCTCTGAATTCAAACTCTTCATTTTCACTCATAACCATGCTCCTTTTTCCAAGCCTGATAACGAGCCTCTTTTTCTGAGTCGTAAGTTGATGTTGGCGTTTTGCCAGCTAACTCAGCACCAGATTCACCAAGAGTAGGTTTACCAGCAAATTGAACTTTAACAATGTCATTGGTTGTATAAGGAATGGCTGTTTCAATTCTCTGTACAAGTCTACTAGCCTCTTCCTTTTGTTGAGGATTGAGCAAACCAGAATTGATCAAAGGCGTGATGTTCTCTACGGCAACCCTTCTCATATCAGCCAGTTGTAAGGCAGACTTGAAGTTGGACTGACCAGCTTTTGGAATAAGTTTTTCCATTTGAGATGCAAGACCAACCAGACCAGTAGCAGCTCCAGAGGCTTCAATTGCAGCAAGATTGCGAGTAACACCAGTAAACAACACATCGAATGCCTCCGCTTGTTTATCTGAAATTTTCCTTGCGCCTTCATCTGACAAGAAGTTAATCATTCCAGGCTTGTTGCTCAAGTAAGACAAAATGCCTGTTGTTGAGCCTTTGGGCAATTGAGATATGTTTTCAGCAGCAGATGCAAGTCCACCCAAAGCGTTAACAGCACGTTGTGCCATGAACTGTTGAGTTTGACCGCCTTTTCCTTGCTTGGCAGCCTCAATGTCGTGATAGCGTTTAGTCTCAGCCAATTGAGCCTCGGCTTGACGTTCTTGAACTTTCTGATGGGCAATCTGTTCAGCGTGTTGCCTGAGTCTTTCGTCAGCCAAATCTTTCTTGTCTTTCATCTCTTTGATGGTTTTGATCTTGTCGTAAGCATACGCTGGACCATACTTCTCAAGAGAATCTTTTAAGAAATTAGCATTATGTTCTGCAATGGCTGTGCGTATTTCAGCAAGTCCAGCATCTCTGTTGGTTGCGTAAAGCTGAACACCATCTTGAATTTTCTTGTAAAGGCTATCAATGGTTTTATCCAAAGCCTTTACGTTTTCATCATAAATGTCTTTTTCTTTCTTGTATTGATCAGCCAAACCCTTTTGGTGACCCTCAAGCATACCGTTCATGGCAGACATTGCAGCTTGTGCATTGCCTTTAGACTTGCCACCAATCATGAATCCCAACAAGTTAGTTAGGGTAAACATCAATCCTAAGTCTTTGACATTCTCTTGCGTGGGCACAAACTTAACACGGTCACGTTCTTGAATCTTCTCTTCAAGCATGGCACGAGCTGGGTCTTCAGCAATAGATTTGGCATATTCTTTTGTTGTCTTTTCTTCACCCCTAGCCAACATCTCTTTTGACGTTAACTCTTCTTGCGCACGAGCTTTTTCAAGCTCACCTTTAGACTCGGCAGCTTTAATCAACTCTTGATCAACATCAACAGGAGGTGTTGCTTTTGGTTTGGATGGAGCAAGGTCTTGTGGTGCAAAAGCCCCAAAAGTACCTGATCCTAATTGACCTAATGTTGTTGTCATTATTGGTTACCTCCAGCTGGTGTTGGAGTTGTGGTAGTAGGCGCAGAACCAGGCAACAATGTTCTAGCAATGTTCATGGCGTAGTTGTTGGTCAGCTGGTTAACATACTGATCAGCTTGGACACCAGCTTGGATAGCGCCTTGAGCAATCTTGTCACCCACAGATTGCAACTGTAGACCCAAATTAAGCTGGCTAGTAAGCAATTGTTGAGCCAGTGCGTTGATTTGGTTTTGTGCTTGCATAGCACCAACACCACCTCTGGTAGCTACGTTTTGAGCAGCTTGTGCTTGTGCAGCTTGTAAGATTTGTTGGTTAGCGGGAGTCAACTCACCCCGTTGAGCAGATGCCAATAATTGTTGACCTTGCTGTTGATAAGGTGCAGCCTGTTGTTGTAAGGCTTGCTGTGCAGCTTGACCTTGTGATTGTGCAGCTCTAACTTGAGATGCACCCAAAACAGCCTCAAGCCCACCAATACCTAACCTGTACTTTGTCTCTTCGGATAAACCCTTAGATGGTTGAGTTTGATCTTGTTTGGGTACGGTTACACCAGCCTCTTGTGCTGGCGTTGTTGTTGCACCATAACCTTGATCGCCATACAGAGCTTTTGTTTGATCAGAAGTTAATCCGCCACCAGCAGCCAAAGAGGGGCTTATTTGAGTTGGTGCTGGAGTCGGTGTAAAAGCGCCAGGTCCAAATCCAATGTCAACAGGTGCGGACTCAGGAGCAGAAGGCGCAGAAACAGTTCCACCGCCACCAATTTCACCACCACCACCTCCAGCAGAAATGGGTTGCTCAACAGGAGCTGGTTCAGTAGCTGGTGATGCGCCAGGTATTTGCAAACTTTCATCAAGTTCGTATGAGGGGATACCCGACTCTGTGATGCGTCCAGAGCCACCACGAGATTTCAGTAACGCCGCCTCTTCTTCATTGATGTAAGCCAGCTTGTGTCCTGGGGGGGCTTTCTTTTGTAAAAGTCTAGCTATCTGGCGTACATCTGTACCCAGTCTAGTTAAGTCTTTAAGTGCTGTTGCCATATTATATCCCCAGTGCCGATGATAAATTGCTGTAGTCTGTTGTCTCTTCCTCTCCAGGCTTTAACTTCAGAGATGCCACGTTCCATACAGGTGCTTGCTCTTTACCTGATTCTACATTTACTCCCCCTCCACCGCCACCTAATCCTACTGACTCACCAGGTGCGGGGCCTGTGACTTGTGCAAAAGGCCCCCCAGCCAAAGCCTTGGGGACATTGCCATAAACAAACACATCAGGTGTGTAAGAAGGTAGTTTTGTTTTTTCTGTAGATGGTCCAGTTGGAGGCTTTTCAATTGGAGGCTGAACTTCTGGAGGTTGGACTTCTGGAGGCTGAATAACGGTAGGAGGCGTTACAGTTGGGAATGTAACACTAGGAGGTTTAACTCCTGGTGGGGTTACGCTTGGCGTGGTTACACCTGGTTTAGTGACTGATGGAGTAGTTACGTTTGGTGTTGTCACTCCTGGAGTAGTCACACTTGTAACTGATCCAACAGTTGGCAAATTAAGCGCAGTTGTTAATGCTGAAGATGGTGTTTGTGGACCTACAGTTGGATAATTTACTGTTGATGTATTTGTTGATGTGGTTGTTGTCGGGGCTTGTGGGTTTTCAACTTGACCCGTCTGGTTGTATGTTTGATCTTGAGATGCACTGTAGAAAACCAGTGAGTTATCCACAGGGTTAATACTAATTACTGCATCTGAAGGAACGCCTGGGGGCAAAGGAATGTTGGTTACATCAACATTAGGCACATTCAACGAATTGATCGTACCTTGTGTCAATGGAATCAATGGAGGCGTGAGGATGTTTTGAATCTGAGCAGTATTTAGTTGAGGATACTGTTGAACAACTTCACTCAATAAGTTTTTGTAATAGGTTGCATCTGCATACTGAGTTCCACCAGATGCAATGTTTTGCAAAATTTCATTGACATAAGACTGGTTGCCAGCCTGTTGCAATATGTTTTGAATGATAGGGCTAGATAATGCACCAGCAGCATTTTCTGAATATGCGCTGTTAGACAGAGCCGATATATCAATATTTTTAACAATATTGTTAATGGCAGAAGATACAGTTGCATCTATGGTTTCAACTGGTGTAGCACCAGAAGTGTTTGCAATGCCTAATTTTGTTAAATGATCTTGAATGGCTTGATTGATCTGATCTATGTTGCCTGTGCCACCATAAATCTTTTGTGCCATAGCCAAGTATTCTTGGGGATTGGCTTTATAGAAAGCTCTTTCAAAATCGGCTTGAGTAGCACCAGAACTCTGTCCAGTAGCTGGGTCAACATAGTAATAATTACCAGCTGAATCTTGTTGAAACGGAACAATTTGACCTGTTTGAGTAAAGGGGTCAAAAGCATATTTGTACAATGGCGCACCAGTGCTACTGTCAAAAATGACTTGATTGGGTTTTAAATTGGCTGGATCAGGCAAACCTTCTGGGCCAAGACCAGCAACATTACTGGCCGTTTGTGTTGATATGGTTGAAAAGTCGCTTGCATTTGCAATAGCACTTTGTCCGCTATCAGGGTAAACCAATGCCACACTTGAATCTGGCGTATATGTTGATGCTACTGGCGTTGACGGTGGAGTTGTTACTCCTGTGGGAGAAACAGACCTAGCAGCACCTCCAGCAGCACCTGTTAGTGCAGATAAAGTGTTACCGCCAGCTTGTGTGCCACCACCAACCGCACCACCCAATACATTTGCAGTGGTTGTTCCAGCACCAAGCGCACTAGCACCCGCAGCTGTACCAGCAGCAGCTCCACCAGCCAAAGCATTTTGCAAAATGGTAGATGCGTTGCCACCCATGATAGCCGTCTGTGCAGCAGAACCAGCAGCAGAACCAGTAATGTTAGCTAAAGTCGTTGTTGTTGCGTCAGGAGCTGTTCCAGCAACACTGGTTCCAGTTGCAGTAGATACATAACTACCCACCGCAGCAGCAGCGGCAGCTTTTGCAATATCGTCAACATTACCACCATTGGCAGCAACCACAGCAGCGTTAGACACGGCAGCAGTAGCTGGCGCACCAATGTTAGATGAAAGGTCTAAACCTTCTGGGCCAAGAGCAAGTGTGACCGCAACCACTTCAATGATAGGAATGGGATTGTTAACGGCTGTTTCAACAACATTACTTACGTCATTGGCTACCGTGTTAACTGCATTACTAACGGCATTACCAAGGTCTTGTACTACATGACTCATAGGTCCACCACCGCTTTCATTTGACCATTAGAAGTGGGTTGCAGCTGGTATCTAACGTCAATCATTTTCAATATTTTCTCGACTTGAGGGTTAGCCATAGAAAACATGATTTTTTTAAACTTGGCAACTTTCATGGCTTTTGCAAATTCTTTGATGCTTTTGACTAATTCTCTAGGATTGTCAGCAGTATCCATGGTCATTTCCGCATTGCCATTACCTCTGTTGTAATAGCTGAAAAGCGTGTTTCCAGCTCTCATTACTCTAAAGTTGGGATCAGTTTTGACCAATTTAGCCATGGCATTATGGACACGAGCTGGGTCTTGACGAGAACCTTGTAAGCTCTTTTCCAGTATTTGTATGGGTTCCATTCTTGCCATTACTGCACCTTTAAAGCCTGGGCTATTTGTTGGTGAATGTCTTGATGCACACCAATCCAATCGTAAAAGTCTTCTTCTACGTTCCAATCCGCATCTAACAATTGAAAAGGGTTGGCAAGGTTAAGTATCTTTGCCAAAGATTCGTGCATCTGATTGTGGATTAGCAACCAATCATCTAAGTTGTCTGGGTTTGCCTCTTCTATGGGGTAGAAAGGCGTAGCCACACCCACTCTGTTTAGCGTTTGCCAAAACAATCTGTGTTGTTGAAAGTTTTCGAACACAAGCCTTCCCAGACCTTCTTTGTCTCCAAACTCAACATAGGCTAAGTCGTTCTGATTCATGATTACACCGCATAGTAAGGCACTTTTACAACCGTACCGTTAAGATCAACACTCATAAATCCTAAAGGTTGGAGAGGCAAACTAGCAGTACCATAAGTGGCAGTAGAGGCAACAGTAGCTGCATGATTAGTGCTGGTGACATTGATGGTTCCAGAATTGATAGTCACATTAGCCATTGTTACATTACCCAAACTGGCTACGGTGCTACCTAATGCAATTGCGGTGTTGCCTATAGTAACTGAATTGTTTTGCAACTGGCTATTGGTAATACCTGATAATGTTCCACCTAAAGTCAAATTACCTGACGTGGTGACATTACCTGTTAATGTAATTCCATTGACAGAACCATTACCCTGTACTTGTGTAACTGTTCCGTTAGTGCCACCAGATGCACTAATGGTGACGTTTCCTGTTAGCGCACCACCTCCTGTCAACCCAGTGCCAGCAATGATGTAAACAGTATTTGGCACAGCACCAGTAACATTTGCAACAGGAATATTGGGTTGAGCAGTGACATTAGATGTACCGTTGGCAAACATATAACCACTGGCTGTGGTCACCGCAATGTTGGCAAAAGACTCAGTAGTACCGCCTAATACTTTTTCCCAAACTGTGCCATTAAAGATAGCCCAGTCACCTACAGACCAAGATGAAATGCCATCTAACGTAGTTGTTCCAGCAACGGAAACAACATAATAATTGTTTTTAGTACCTGTGCCAGAGACAAGAGTAGGCGTGTTTGTATTGGCATTCCATGTGCCTTGATACGATAACTGCCCCGTTGTTCCACCGCCACTAGATACTGTCTTTAACATGATTAGTCCCCATCCCCAGGAGTAATGTAAATCGTTGCTGTGCTTGACGTTGCATTAGCCGTAAAGTACGCATTAGGCGCAAATGTGATAATTTCATCTGTTCCTGGCAACAAAGGCAAACAATTGCCTTGTGTGGTAGTTGGTATGACTCCACCAGCTGCTGCAATAGCAGATGTTTGACCAAACCCTAAAGCAACAACAACAGAACCAGAATTGATGATTCTGTACTGGTTGCTACCAAGTGTATTGGAAGGCACTTGCACAGGTGCGGGTGCAGTAGTAGACGCTGTAATGACTACAGTGTTACCAGAAGGGGCAAAAGGTGCGGATACAGACATTATTTTGCTCCTGTTGGATCAGTAGGCCAGTCAAAAGTCCAAGGAAATCCTGTTTCCTTAGTCAAATCTCTCAATGCTTGTCGATATGTAGCCCATGCTGCTTTATCAACTGGTGCATCTGCCACTTGTGTCCAATCGCATTTTGCCAATTTGTCATCACGTTGGGCACGAACAGATGTAGCTTGCGTTGCATCCATTTGTGCTTGATAAGCAGCTTGATGTTGGGCAGCAGTTGTGGTCACACCATCTTCTGTTGTATCTGTAAACACAGGCCCAGCAATGAATGATGTGTACCATTGACCATTTTCTTCAACCACACCATTAGGAACTGCAATTTGATAAGGAGGTGTCAGAGTGGGTTGTGGGCCATCAAACACAACGTCAGCCCCCAATTCATTGAGAATTTCTGTTGTGGTCTGACCCCATGATGGGCCACCGCTTTGTTGTATGTGTTGCCTAAAGGCTTCCTCATACATCACTTGTCCGCTTTGTCTGATTCTGATTTGCATGATTTGTCCTTATGCGATTGCTAAGAAAATATATGAACCACCATTGGTATTTATTGGCGATGTTGATGTTAATGTAAATCCACCACTAGATGCGTAAGTGCCATGATTTCCTGTTACTTGTGCATTAGCACTATCCCAAGTGTAATAAGGGCTACTAGTTGATGTAAGTCCATTTACGCTATCCCAACAAAACCAATCATCCGTTGTATCTGTTCTTTTTCCTAAAATAAATCTTGCTCCACTAGCACCAAAATTACAATTAATTGTTTGTGTTCCATTTATACCTGTATATGAGCCAACAAAAGAAACACCAGGACAAGTTGCAAATAAATAAGCAACATAGTTATACCCAGTTCCATTTATGTTGTTATTATTACCAACCGTAAACACGGTAGATGTTGGATTTGTATTGTTCCAAAAAACACTATTTACCGAAGACGCTGCATTTGTATTTAATTTAAGATAACTAGTTCCAGTTAATGTTTTGTTATAAACAGGCCAATAAGACCCATTGAAAGTTCTATTTTTAACAAAAATAAATTCTGGTGCTACTGTTAAATTATGTTTAATTGTTGTTCCAGATGTTGAATTACCTGAATAACAAACAATATCAAAAAATCCAGGCGCTCTACCAAAGTTCCAAAATGTTTGTCCAGAACTATCATAAGCCCCACTATCTACTAATCCAGTATTGTTATCAAAAAATAAACCACTAACAGCACCTTCAATACCTGCAAGATTAGTATATACAATTGGATTAGATTCTGTTGGTGATGTACTAGTACCACCACCTCTTAATCTATCTATAACACCTCTATCTGAACCTGATGGACTTGCATTTATAGATAAATCAACAGGAAATCCAGTAGTTATTGTTTGTGGATTTGATGAATTTGGTTCTACATTAGGACTAAAAACACTTGTCCCAATAGTAGGCACTGCCATTGGGCCTCTGCGTATGGCTATGTAAATATAAGGGCCACCCGTTGCAAAACCAACTGCATTGAATCCTGTTGCATTTATTGAACAGAGTGCGGTTGATCCAAAATTACCTTCAGCAGAAGAAACATCTGGTATTAAATAAGGCACATATTGACCAGATGCGGTAAGTCCACGCATATTGTCCATAATATACCAATCAACCGAATTACCAACATCTTTAATTAACAACCATTGTGGCTCCCAACCCAATGTAACTGATGAACCTTGAGCAAAAGACCCACAACTAATAATATCTTGCGTTCCATTTGGACCAAAACCACCTGTGCCACCCGCACCAAATATAAATGCCGTATATATGCTTCCTGAAGCATTTGTATCTGCACTTGATCCTACTGTAAAAACAGATGATGTTGGTGCGGTGCTATTCCAAAGTGTTGTATCAGATGATTGAGCATTACTTAAATTTAATTGAATTCCATAAGATGCTGATGTTAAATTTTGATGATAAACCTGCCAATTACTTGTTCCAGCTTTTTTTACAATAATACAACCAGGAACTGAACCTAATTTGTGTGCAATATTTTTTGTTGTTCCATTGCCGCTATATGAAACCACATCAAAAAAATATTTTTTTTGCCCAAACACCCAAGACACATATTTTTGGTTGTTTGTATTTGTTATTGAACTATTGCCTAACGTATATCCTGTTGTAGATAATCCTGACGGGTAATTAAAATCAAGAGTGTAAGATGAATTATTATTTGATGAATAATATGTTTGGAAATCATAAGTTGAATCAGTAATTGCATGATTTGATGTTGAACCTCTGTTTTTGGTCCACATCATCCAATTATTAGATACTGAATTAAAATTCATATTGATGCCATTAGTAATGGTTTGTGTACCACCATTACCCTTATAACAATATGTTGAAAAAACTTGTTCTACATAAACAGGCACAATCGGCTTACTACCACTACCATAAGCATCTTGCGTTACATTACCTGAAGTTTGTTGAAGTGGCATTGCTAATCCTTATTTGTATTGTGTAAGACTTGCCAAAACCGTATATGTGGCACTTCCTGTTTTAATAACAGCATAACGATAAACATCATTTCCACTTGCATTACCAGCACTTGGCGCACCATTAACCCAAACTGGTGTTACCGATGCTCCATCAATGGTTACGGCATTGTTGTAATAAGCGGTTGAACTTTGTGTTGTAATCAAAGTAAACGTAATAGACTGTCCTGTTGACAAGGCTGTGTTGAGAGACGTGCCTGAGCTAAATGCAATGTTTAACGTCCAGTTGTTGGCAGCAGATGTTGTGTAATATTGAACCGAACCACTTTGAATGTAAAAGTTTGTTGTGCTTGATGGTGCTGATCCAACTACGTTAACGGTTTCAGCAGAATCCAATAAGACAGCACCTAGAATACTAGATGTGCCATTAAACGTTTGTGTACCTGTCCAAGTGTTATTGGTAGACAAAGACACACTAGCAGCTGGAGCTTGTGACAACCAAGCTGTACCATTACTAACAAGCACGTTTCCAGATGTGCCTACAGATGTTAATCCTGTACCACCTTCAGCTGGTGTAATGGCAGAAGAAACACTTTGAATTGTTACGTTGGCTAAAGTTAAATTGCCAATAGAAGAAACTGTACTACCTAAAGCAGCTGTTGTATTTCCAATAACAATATTGTTGCTAGATAAATTTGCAGAAGGAATAGTTCCACTTGTAATAGTAACATTGGTTAAAGTGAGGTTTCCAATGGTTGCAACCGTATTACCCAATTGAGCAGACACGTTACCAATCGTGATAGGTGTTGCAAAGTTATTGTCTAGCTGAGACAAAGGTATCGCAGCTGTAGCATTTCCAAACGTGTAATAAACTGCCATTTTAGAACCTCACTCTTAATTCATGTTCAAACTCAAACGTGTTAACGATGAACGCTGGCGAACTGCTGGTCATGGTTAACCCTAAATACTTACCGTACTGTTCTGCGTCTGATTTGTACAACGCATATCCTTGTGAAGATGTCCAAATTATCGTCTTAGACGAATTATTTGTCCAACCTATTGTTTGCAAAACATTATTTATCCAAGTTATTTCATTGGATAAAACATATTGTGGGCTAGACCCATTTTCCGAGTCTACTGTGACATCAAAAATACCACCTTGCGACAATGTAGCTTCAACCGCAAATTTCAATGCTTGTTTTGTCCGTATGGGGTCACCCATGTCTTGCAAAGCAGTTTGTATGTAACTATTGATGGGGCTAATTGAATCACTATACAATTGTTTTAATACTTTATTAGTATCTGTAGCGTACAAATTAACTGTGCCATTAAAAGGCACAGACGTGATATACGATAAAGCTCCCTGGCTGGTAACAAACCATTTTTTCTCAAAGAACACGCACTGTATGTACCGTGATCCACCAGAACCAAACGGGAAAGAACTGTTTACATAGAAGTTAAATACCGCACACAAAATGTTGTTGAGCAGTGCTTGACCAGCCGTTACAGGTTTGCTGAAATCTATGTAAGGGAAAATACCATCTAACGGGTCTGAAATTTTGGTTGTTGTAGAACCGACCAGGGCATAAATACCATAGTCGTTCATAAACAAAACGGACCTGAAATACGGGAATATGGCGTATATCCGCTTAGTACCAATAGATGCACTGACGTTGGTGTTGGTGAACACCGTAGCCCCCGTAGAGGTCACCTGAAGGTCAGAAAACACGTTGATACTGTCATCGCCAAACACATACAAGAAGTTATTGGCTGATAACAAGCCTTGAATGTTACCGTGTAACGTACTATCTGTAATATTGAACGCCACAGCAGATACAGACGTAAAATCTGTGGGGCTTGTAGAGGCAGATGCGTACACTGTGCGCCCAGCTGCTACCCAAACACGACCGCTAAAAGTGGCTACATCCACAATTTTGTTGGTATTTATGGTTGCGCTGATGTTTGCGCCTGATCCAGTACCACCAGAAATGCTCACAGCTGGAGCTGAAGTGTATCCAGAGCCTGGATTGTTCATCACCACTTCTGTGATCACATTACCGCTAATAATGGCAGTTGCATTTGCATTTGTACCGCCTCCACCAGTAATGGTGACCGCCAGATTGCCATAAGGTCCATACCCAGAGCCCCCATTATTGACTTGGATGGACACTGTACCCGTGGCAAAAGTCACGAGTTGGGCTATGGCGTTGGCATTTGTGCCCCCACCGCCTGATATGGTCACACTAGGTTGATTGATGTATCCACTACCCGCATTTGTGAGGGTAATTGAGTTAACAATGCCTGTGGATAAAGTTGCATTGGCAGTTGCACTAGAACCACCACCCCCAGAAATGGTCACAGACGGGGGGTTGAGATAACCAGAACCAGGTGAAACCACAGAAATGGCAACCACATTGCCACCAGAAATAGTAGCTGCACCGACAGCTGTGTTTCCACCCTGTACATCAGGTGTACTAATAATGACTTTGGGCACAGACGTATAGCCTGAACCCGTATTGGTCATTTGGATGCTTAAAACACCGCCAGAACCAGAGGTGATGCTAGAAACAGCCGTTGCTTGCACCCCGTTGGCATTATCTGGGGGAGAAATGGTGACGTTAGGGGCAGATGTGTAATTGATGCCAGGGTTTGTAATTGCAATCAAGCCTACAGACCCAACGGGAATCAAACTTGTGCCATTCCAATCATACAAACCTTTGGTTGGGTCACCAATGAAAAGGTCCGTGTTTTGGTACTGAGCAGCTGCTACACCCGTGTTTGATAAAGTTCCAGCACTTGCAATGGTTACCATCGCATTGCCTTGTAAGTCATATCCCTGTGCACTGCCGTCTGACTCAAAAGCAACAACATAATCGTCTTTGATGTTGGCAGAATAAAGAGCTGTGACATTACTGGTAAACACCACGCTATTGCCAGCGTTGCTGACGTTAGAGCTGGTGGGAATAATGCGCATATTGCCAGCCCCAATAGGCATGGCATTTTCTATCCAGTAAAACTCATCTTTATCAATAGCGGTCCTATTGGCCTTGGTGTCAAGACCTTTAAAGTTCTTAATGACCGCATAAGATTTCTTTTGTTCTGCGGAGGCCATGATCAACCTCCAGAACTATAAGGATCAGGAATTCTTCTAGTAAACGTGCTGTTAAGTACGTTCAGAATGTGTTTGTCGTATTGTTGTTTGAAAATTTCAGACTCACCGTAAGATTGTTCGTAAAACTTGGCTTTGTACGCTGCATAGTATTGCACAGCCGTTGAATACGGATCAATGATGTTATCAACAGTATTTGGACTGCTCAATGACAAAGGATTGGGCAATATGTTGGTATCTACTTCAATGTAGTATTGCTGATCTGGGATGGGGGCAATGTAGATTTGTTGTTGACCGTACACTGAAAAGCAAACGGGTCTACCCACATAGTTTTGCCAGTACCGCAACTGCGCTGTGAAATTAGACCAGGGCAAATAGCGAAGAGGTATCCGAGAATTGCCCCAGTAAAGGTTAATGTTGACAATATCGTAGACATTTAACTGTTGAGGTAATGAGTTAAAGTTGATGATCTCAGCGGGTCCTACATACTGCAACATGGCTGTGCCATCTGCAAAAGGCGTGGTAGGAGGGAAAGGATTGGTTCCCGTAGGATATGCGGGCGCTGAACTACCAGATGTGCCACTCTGAGTGTACACATAGTTATAAATGTTAGAAAACACATACTGACCAGCGGTAACAGCTGTGTTACCTTGCCATAACGTGGGAGAAACACCAGTGCTAGTGCTGGTGTTGTACGCTAGGGGAGCGGTTGTAGTTTGAAGGGTTCTTAGGCAACCAGTGTCTCGGACAGTTCTTTCCCTGGCCTCGTTGATGTACGTTGTTAACTGGTTTTGCGTCCAGAAAACATTGTTAACATCATGCAACAGGTTCTCAACTTGAGACAGGTAATCATTGAGGGTTGCCATTCGAGGTCCATGGTTAAGCTACCCGCTTAATAGAGGACTTTCCCCCAGCGGACTTGTTGATCCGCAAGGGTATTGCTCCTACAGCCGAGGGTAACGAGCTGTTTTGTACTGGCGGTTCGTTTGTTATGACGAACTGCTCTAAGATTTTAAGTCCTTCTTCCAGTTCGCTGTGGAGTTTTATCCATCCATGGCGAACCAGCACAAATTCTTTGTCTTCACAGCCAAATCCAAAAAGCTGACGAGCAGCACCTTCTGGAATTTCTACTGTGACGTTTTTTTCAAAGTTATAGAGAACACCATCCCAACCAATGGTCAGGGGGGTGTCTCCATAATTGGTTACAAATACATTCATTTAGAACGTCACAACGTCACCGTACACCTGGAAGGATACGGTATTGCTGTTACCAGAAACTGTGGTCACATTCACATAAAGTGCTTGTGTCAAGTTGCCAGTAATGGCTGTTGTTGTTGAATAAGGCGTTGCAATGGTCAAATCTTGGTATCTACCAGCAGCAGTGATGTTACTCAAAGCCACGTTAGCCACTACTGCATTGCTGGCATTGCCATCATTGCTAGTTGTAATGGTAACGTAGGCTGAAGAAACAGAACCAGAAGGGTTGTTTACCGTGATTCTTCTAGGAATGACTCCACCTGAACCCACAGCAGAACCTGAGTTTGTGAGGCCACCACTCAACAAAGGAATGGTAGCGACAGCATTACCCAAGGTTGCCATGGATACAACTTGAGCTGAACCAATGCGACCATATCCAAATGAGTCTAAATAATACTGACTGACTGAATCTGGATTAGACATGGTTCATTCCTTATGATGCGTTGTATGTGCCAGACACGTTCTGTCCCCCGTCAACAGTCAACAAAGTAACTGTAGCGTTGGTAACAGAAGAGTTAGCAAACACGTTAACACCGTCAGAGAAAATCATGCCACCAGTGTTGTTAGCCAACACGGTAGATACCGCAGTGATGTTACCGTTTGTGTTAACTGCTGATGTGGCCTGGATGGTCACGTTGGCAGTGGGGAACACAATGTAAACACCAGCGGGAATGACGTTACCAACTGTTGTTGCGGGTGTCGTAGTGAGCTGGAAATACGCACCTGGCGTATTGGCAACTGCACTGGCAAGGATAATTTTATTAAGAGCTAATGCCATTTCAAATTCTCCTTATAGTGACAAGTAGTTGTAGCCAGTGATCTTAGACATTGACTTGGGCTTGACAGACACCAATTCAGCAATCATAAGAACAGCACCGACATAACCGATTTGCCAGTTGGGAAGAGTGGACTCAAACCCTGTAAACACAAATGAACCTTGCTCGTGGATATACAAGCTCAAGTAGTTGGTGTTCAGGAAGTACACTGTACCTTCTGGGCAATATGGATCGGGATAGATTGGCACACCAGCAACCATCAAAGCTCTGAATGCAGCTTGAGGGCCGTTGTTGTCACCGTCAAAGCCTGATCCAGGTGTGATGACGTATTGCTCTTGACCAACAAAGTCTTGAGCCAACAAAGTCCAAGTACCAAATCCGCAAACACCGAATGAGGGCATTTCTGCACCTTTTTTCACTGTTCCAGAGATGTATTGGAGAATGTTTTGTCTTGTGGGGTTTACGTTACCAGCGTTGTAAACCTTGGACTGCCACCATGTGTATGTGGAACGGTTGATGTTACCGTAAGTCGTTTGGTAAGCAGCACCACCAGTACCATCATCCACAGCAGCGGGCAAACCGATGAACTGTTGATTGTTTGTGGTGTTGTTGTACAAAGCTGTTGCCATCGCATCCATCAGCACGTTGGTCGCATCGTTCATGCGGGCCTCGATCAAAGGAATGATAGCAGCGTCTTGTTGAGCCACACCTTCCATACCGAGGAACGGTACGGGAGAGATCATCAACTTGAGGTCGTACTCGGCATTGTAAGCACCTTGTTGGACTGACGGCTGGGCAAAAGAGCCAGAGTAGTCAGACCATTGAGCGTTCACAAATTGTGCGCCTTGGACGGGAACGGTTACAGAAGATACACCACCGCTGGCTTGTTGACTGTTAGCAATCAACGCTGCCATGAGAGGCGTAGAGTTATACAGTTGTACAACCAGTTTGGGGATGAACGCACGTCTTGTAACGTAAGTTAATTCCGTAAACTGACTTGACCCTGTTTGAGGCAGAATACCGCCACCAATAGCCATAGTTAGCTCCTTAAAGACGGGCATTTCTGCCCAAACAAATGATTACCCTCTTTTACAAACCAATAGGCCGTTGAGGTTTACGCAAATCTGCGAAAGCCCTAACAGCCTCTTGCTGCGCTGCACCTCTTGGGTCCTTCCAATACTTGCCAAGATCAAACTGGCGAATAGCGGATGGATTGTATCCAGAAGGTGTAGGTTTAGCAGCTTGTTTCATCCAGTTGTGATACTCGGCTGCTGTCTCGTGGTCAGCAATCTTTTTCTCCAACATGAGTTTTTCAATTTCAGGCACATCTGCCTCACTAGCAAGACCTTTTTTAACAAGTTCTTGTCTGCGTTTTTCCAAATTCTCAACAGCCTCTCTTTGCTGGAACTTGGCTTTAAGGGCCTCATTCTCAGCTCTCATTTGACTAAGAGCATTGTTGGTGTTGTCCTCAATTTCCAATTCAGGAACAGTGAGTCCAGGACGAATCTTTTTGGTCAAACGCAAAATGTCTTTGCGAGTCTCAGGCGTTTCTGCTAACTGAGACATCAAAGCAGCAAGTTCATCTCGTTGCTCTGGGGACATATTTTCTAGTGAAGCCATTTTGTTACCCTCTTACCTTTGTTAAATAACTTTTTTGCCGTCACCAGGCTTCTCAACTTTCATGCCTGTTGTAGCTGCTTTGTTTGCGCTAGACAAGCCACCGAATTGAGAAAAGCGAGGCGTGTTAATGACAACACCATTTTTCTGGTTGTTGTCAGTAGGTCTACGAGGTTGTGAAGCACCTCTGGGTTTAAATAAGTCCATGATAACTCCTTACATTGGGGGGGGCATACCGCCACCAGGAGGTGGAGGTGGGGGTGGAGGCATTCCACCACCAGGTGGTGTCATACCAGGAAGTGGTCCAGCAGCCATGGCTTTACCTTCAGGGGTAGCACCACCAGCTTGAGGGAGAGATTGCAACATCTGAATGATTTCAGATTGTTGAAGTTCGTTGGTTTTGTTTTTGCGTGGTCCAAGAATTTTGTTCAGAGTAGAAATGGCAGACAGGATTGACTTGCCTTCTTCTGTGTTGGACCCAATAGATGCGAGAGACTGCTCAAGCAAGTCTTGAGCCATCCCGAGATTGATCATTGATGCTTCTTTAGAACCCATCTTAGGTTCTGGCGTTGACATCGGTGCGCCCATGGGAGGAGTTTCAGCATCGGGTGTAGGTTGGGGCAAACCAGATGTTGCGGGAATAGGAGTCCCAGCGGACCTTGGTCCACCCATCAATTCCATCAGTTTGTCTTGAGGTACACTCATTTAAATCTCCTTACCCGTGTTTGTAACCATTTAATCACCTGTTGTCAAGTGAGGTGGGAGGTATTTAGCGACATACCCCCCAATGTCGGTTCATCCTTGCGGATTACTTACGCTTATGTTTACGTCCACGTTTCATGGTGAGCCTCCTGATAAGCGGTTTCTCATCAAGGGGAGAAACCATACCCTTCTTCCTTTGCAAAGAAGTCTTAACGTCTTGTCTTGCGGTGTTTTCTGCCGTATTTCATGGTGTACTCCTGTTTAAGTTCTTGCATAACTACGCTGGGTTCTTCCCCCAGACGAGTTTTTAACACCAGTTTGACGGTATGTCAAACCTGGACCTGAAGTTTGTTTTTTCAGGGTTTCTGAACTCACTCTTGGCTGGTCTGCTTTAGATTGAACTTGTGGACCGCCAATATTTTTAGTAGCCATCATTCACCTTCTTTCTTAGGACCTTTGTGTTCTGGTTTACCTTTTGAGGGTGGAGGAGATGGGGGTTTCCCACCTTGCTGTGCCTCCAATTTCTTGAGCCTATCCAACAACTCTTCTTTCATGGGGGGTTCGATCAACTCAATCAAAGACTTTTTGTCAATAGCACCAGCCTTGAACAAGTTGAAAGCCATTTGGCGGTTGTCTTCCATGAAGATGGGAGAGTTGGAGTGAGCGTCCACTTTCACTGTAAAGTTTTTGGTGAACTGCTCGGCTATAAATGTATTGCCTTCTGTGTCTTTGAACCGTGTATCGTCATACATTTGCATGGCTTTGAGATACAAGGTAGCCATTTTTTCTAACGAGTCCTCAATGATGAGGGCACGTTTTTTGGTACGACTAGAGCCAAGTCGGGCCAGCTGGCTTGCATGACCAGCCGACCGTACCCCAGCTTCGCCCTTACCCGACAAAACATTACCGATGCCTGATGCCTCTTCAAACATGGCATCAACTTCACGAATTTCTGTGAATAGATCAGGTGGCATATTGGGAGCCATCTTCTCTACTTTTGCGTTGGGCATATCTGTGGATAACAAACCGCCCGCACGATTAAGCGCAAAATTCTTTTCATCCAAAATGCCCGTGAATCCAATCAAGGCCGTGGGAGGAGACACTTGCTTGGACAATATGTCTAAGATTTCAGTCATGCGTCTGTTGCGCAGCTGCTGCAAGTAGATCAGGCGTTGAACTTCAGAACCACCCCAGAAGTAATCGTAAAGTGGGTTGGGACAGACTTGAATGAAAGGCAACTCACCCTTCATGAACAACTCTTCACCTGGGCGGTCATAAATGATCACGTCAGGATCAGCTTTGGTTACAACTCTGTAATCTCTTTCATCATCGTCCCAGACATAAAGTTCAGTCATCTCGACTGTCTCTTCTGCCACTTCCGCTTTGTAGCGGTTACCACCTGACAAGTCTAGATTGACGTTACCGTAAATGGTGGGGTTGGATTGGGAAATGATGATGCGTTCTAGGCCGTTTGCAATTTCAGTTCTCTCGTGTGGCATAGACCCAACACGAGCAACAATGGCCTCCCTGTTGGGATGCGAGTAGAGGCGGGCATACAAGTCACTCTTGGTGATGTAGTATTTTTGAATGATGGCCTCTTGCCTGTCTGCGTAAGTCAAGTCTTCACGCAAGACTCCCATCGTAGACGGTTCAACCATGTAAGGCTGAACAGTGCCATTCATCATGACCAGTTTGACAAAAGTTGTACCGTAGGCAAGTGACCAAGTGACCGCAGAAGAAAATACTTGATCAGCGTTGGTATTTAGCCACTCATCGTTGAGTGCTTTTGTCAGGACTGGAACTTTGTGATGTTCGCCTGGGGGGACAGATGCCCCCAGATTGATGCTGAACCTCGTAGTCTCGGCTGAATATAAAAACGAGGTGAGTTGATCAATGTGGGGGAAAATTTTATTGTACAGAGCTGGGGCTTCGTCAGGCCCGTTACCAAAAAGATACCAATTGCGCAGACCCGCATAGTCAACCTTGCGGGCGTTTAAAGACACCTCACACTTGTAGATGACTTCACGGAAAAAGATTTCTCTCTCTAGCGCATTCTTGGGTATCTTCATGTTTTAACTTTCAAACCCTCATGGTCTACCATTGTGCCTGGACCAGCTTTGGGGGGCGTAAATGTACCTATGTCTTTGGGCATGATGCTCACAGACTCATCTCTTACAGACTTAAATTGCCCACCCATAACGGACTTGAGGTTGATATTACCACCATTCCCCCATAGAACGCTATCCCCTGGACGTGCCTCTTTGGGTTGCATACCCGCAATTTTCTCGTTGGTGGTCTTGATTGCCTCTGTAGCCTCTGCAAATTGCTTGTCAGAGAGCTTATTTTTGCGTTTTAGGTAACCAGTTTGGTGTTCACCTTCTTTTGTGGACTTGATGTCCGTCATATCAAACTCTAAAGCCAATTGTTTGACGTTTTTGTCCGTTTTCTTGGTATTTGCGGACACAAGACCCACTGGTTGAAGAAAAACGACCGATAACTCGGCATTACAGCCTTTCATCGGGCATTTTGGCTCCCAAGCCTCAAAAATACCGTGAGATTGACAAAAATAGTCTTTTAACACTGCCATATTACCCCCTTATGTTAAGTTTTAGACAAAATATTGTTCATTTGACTGTAGTCATGCCTATTTCTAGGCCCCAATACTACTTTGGGTTGCCCGCTGGACATATCAATCTTCATGTGTGGAAAGAATGGAGTCTTTGGGTCTTTCTTGAATTCTACAAATCGGGTTTGATCTCTGCGCTGCATGACCCTTACACCGCCCTCTTTCCAGACCTTGTAAGCCTTGTTGACCCGCTTTTGGATGTATTCAGTGAGTGGTTGTTTGTCATAGATGAACACATCGTAAAAATGTTCCATGTTCACCCCCGCTAATTCGGCAAACAACTTGATAGAAATGCCCCGATCCTTGTCTAGGTAGAACCGTTTCATCTCAATCTTGAGCTGATCTTTACTGAGTGGTTGCATTCTTGCCTCCGTATACCCCAATCATCTTGAGATAGTTACTCACATTTTTACCCACAGCGATCTGTTCGGGGGTGTATTCATCTTGTTTGGTGGACATGGCCTTTGTCAAGCGTTGTGCAATGAGTCTAGGCTGGACTTGTTCAGCCCATGCAATGGTTGCTAAAGCAGATGCAATCACTCTATCGTCTTTGCCACGGCCTGGTGCGCCAATGAACCCGTCTTCACGAACAATGCCTTTCATTTCTTCTAAGGTGTCCATGCTGTAGATGCCCATCATGCCCCTCTCAAAGTAATCTTTCATGTAAGAAAGCATCCGTTCTTTAGAAGAACTGGTGGTCACAAATCCGATGGAACTAGAGAGGCCACCCATGTTGTCTAGTCTGCGCCAGATGTAGTTGGACATACTTCCCAGCACGTCCATCAAACCCCGACCAGCCCCGCCTTCCATGGCGGCTGCTAGGCGTTTAAGGTTGCGCAGTTCGTTGATGACTGCCTGACCTGGGCCGTTGACCTCTAGGTTAAGCGTACTATTCTTGTAGGCCCCCGCCAAGTGGGCAATGACCCATGCAAATTGGTAGGTGTTGAGTTCGCTGGTTGCAAACTCTGCGACCTGGTCAAGACCATCAGCATAGACTCGATACACCTGGATGCAGAATCGGTCTGCCCAATCTGAACTTCCGTAAGCTGGGTCTGCACCAATAACGTAGTAGGCGGTGTCAACGGGCTGTTGCCAGATTCGCAAAGTGGCGAGTCTGTCTGTACTTTTGAGGACTTCTGTATCCTGGAAGAGTTGACCAAAAGCATACCTGTAACATTCATAATCCAGTCCTTTTGCATATTTAGCTGCATCTGTGCACCGTGAGTTTGAAAAGAAAGAAGTACCCGTCATTACAAAAGCGTAATCCTCGGTGGGTGGAAACTCTTGGTACATCAAGGTTTCGTCCTTGATGCCCTCGTACATCTTCCATCTCCACCAAGCCATTTGCCGAGAGTTGATTTCAACCCCGTATAGTTTTTTGATTTCCTTGACCCATTCCTTTTCTTCAGGCTTGAGTTTGCCGTCCCAGTAAACTTTGTATTCTTTGGACTCAGCGTCTACAGAGTAATACTCGTTTCTCCACCAGCCACAGAAGATAGCCCGTTGTGTACGGGCTTTCTTGGCGGTCTTGTACATATCATGGAACATATTGAATCCTTGGGCGGTGGATTCAAACATATAGAGTCGTTCAGGGTTCTTCTCAGCTAGTGAGGCAATCAGCGAGGCAAGTCCTTCTTCGTTACCCCAACTGGCGGTTTCAGTACCGTGAAGATAAGTGATGGCCTTACCTTGGCCCAAGCGAGACTTATTACCAGCGATTTGATAAAAAATCCTTGACCTGTTTTTAAGGACCATTTGATTTCTATTGTGCGCCACCAAGGGTATCTTGTACTCTTTGGGCAAGCCATCAATGTACATTCCAAGCGTAGACCTAAACATATCTCTGTTTTCTTCAGTGTCTGCCACAAGGGTTCCTTGCCACCCAGGATGCGTGAACTGCCAATAAAGATCAAGGGCCAGCGACACCGTTGTGATGCCGAGTTGACGTCCTTTAAGAATAACAAAGAAATGGACATCTTGTTCTAGCCCTTTTTGTATCTCTTCCATCACATACATTTGAGTGCCCAGAAGTCGACCCATCTTTTTCAGGCCTTCTTCCTTTGTCTCAATCTTCAGTTCTGCACAGAACTTGTAGAACTGTTGTAGGTTGAATTTCATAGAGGCGTTCTGCAAGGTTTCATGTTCTCAGGCTTGAATACGCCTGTGCGTATACCCTTACAGACGTTGTAAAACAGCTCTGCGTTCTGTGGCATTCGTCCTTGGTACAAATGGAACACACCTCCTTCAAAGTGCGTTCCTATGCCGTACTGACCGTAAGTGTGCAAGTTCCATGGACCTTCATCAGGGTCTTTGAAGTAATGGGTTGGGTAGAGTGTTTTGTATTTGACCTTGTATATCTCGGCTGCATAGCTGACGTTTTCGCCCACATCGCAGTTCTCGTTCTCAGCAAAGCTGGGTCTGCCCATGTCATCCCAGATGTCTCTGTGGATGGCAAAGAATGCGGGGGCTGCATAGATGTGCGAATAAGGAGCAATGTGATTGCTCACCTGTGCAATGCCCACCATGCTTTTGTTGTGTAAGGCATAAGCAATGGCTTTGTCCACAATCTCTTTGTTCATAGGTACACAGTCAATATCCAAGAACAACTTTACTTCTGCCATGCTGGACATCATGATGTTGTCCATCCAAATGCCGTGAGGTATCTCTTGCTCTGTGTAGTTGACTTTGATACCCAGATGTTCACAGGTGGCTTTGTGTGCGTTCACAATTTTGGAATCAACACTGGGCCAGTGTAAACAGTGAATTTGAGGTTGCATCATCGGGGTATCGTCCTTGCTAGTTTGTAAATGTCAACAGAATCTTGTGTTTGAAAAATAATCTGAGAATCCTTGGGGGGCTGTTCACCAAAGTCTTTGTAATGCTGTGTCACCCTCGTTGAGTAGTTGACAGTGGGTTTGAGTGACCTGGCAATACGAGGATTGTGGTTATTGACGTGTGCCCACATATGCCTGTCACCCAGTGCACAATCAGCTTGTGACTTAAAAAGCCAATTTCTTAGCAAATGAAATGTGGGTTTTGTAAACAGGTAACAGTTGGTGTCGTTAAAGGCATACCCGTCTGATTCCTTGTCCACACACATGAAAGTCCCGTTTTCACGGAACAAGTTACGAGGACAGGTGACGATCTCAGTGCCACTCTCGTTCAACACCCCAACCATGTACTCCACATGATCAGGTTCATACCAGCAATCGGCATCTAAAAAACAAATGGCATCGTAGCCTAGACCAGATGCAACAGCTGCGCCAATGCCTCTAGGAGTGTCTCCAAAGTCTCCAGCGTTTGGTAAGCGTATGTGAGTAACTCTTGCGAATCCATCTAAGCCCTCATAAGGTTCCCCGTCCGACACCATAAAATGGTGCACTTCCTTGTAAGTTTGTTTGGCAACGCTTGCTATACACTGCCTCAACGTCTCTTCACTCTCCGTGTAGTACGGAGTCACTACTGCTACCCTCATGGTTTACCCATCCTTTCGTTATCCCAAGCTGCTATCTCACTTCTGACTTGTTTGTTCCTGGCACAGTTCAACAACTCTTGGTAGAAGATTTCTGAATACTTGGTCTTCCACTCCTGTGCCAACTTCCTTTTACTCGGCTTGCTAATGGACTGTATGGCCTTTTGCATTTCCCATTTCAGACGTAGCCGAGATTTGTATAACTGCTCTTGCGTATCCTTCTTTGTATCCATGTTCCATTGCCTCTTGATTCGTAAACTCCCTGACTGCATCTGCGACCATCAAACGAATCCACAGCTCCCTACACAGGGTTCTGAGTTCGTCTTCAGTGGACCACAGCAAATCAGTCATTCATTACTTTCATAAAGCCTAACATCGTCCTACAAGCCTCTGCCACATCTTGCATTTCTGGCACAGACTCCACATCATTCAATATGTCTTTTAGTCTCAAGGATATGTAATGATCAAAAACATCCATTGCCAACGAGTGGTGATCAAACTCCAACTTCATGACACCCTCCAAACGTGCAGCACATCCCCATTCGCCTTACTCTGGAACTTGTACCCCAACCTCTTACCAGCCCTGTAGTTGGCGTTGTACACCTTCGCCCTGTACTCTATAGGCACAACAAAGCTATCCCCTACTTCCATGTCCTCATACGGATACGCAAACACCACTCTAGGTGTTGGCATCTCTACATCTCTCTTTATCTCTAATGTCTGCATATCATCCCCTCTACATATAACCTGTACTATATAGATAAAAAAAGGGCTACGCAAGTGGTAGCCCAAAGTCTTGAAGAAAAAGGAAAAAGTAGCAACTGCAATCGCTACGGAAACATTATAGCAAAAACTTAATTTCATCTCCAACGCTACGCATTGTCGGAAAACAATAGGTTTTGGGAAAACCTATATTTTTTTTGGGGTGGGCGAGAAGTGGGGATCACTCACATCAGACCTCAAGTCCCCATCGAGTAACCGCAGCACTCTGTCGCTAGGTGTTGATCATGCAATTGGTGTCCATCTCCATAGTCTATTTGAGACAACGAGCATTATGTTAACTTTAATACATAGCTAACATGACAACACTTTCTGACCCCATTTATTGTGATCAGTCCCCATGAGCATGGGAACCCCCTATACTTTCTGACCCTATTTATCCTGTGGGCGAGAGGTGCAAACCCGTCCTTCTGACCCTAATTTCACTTGTCTACCTATTAACCTATTAGACACACACACTATAGTTAATATCTATTGGGTATATGTAATCAATAGTTAGATTGTATATATACATCGTAACCAGATA
>Ga0208257_1000099_pt1 | contig 29921 bp, 16 predicted proteins | sample CryBogCBH10Sep07_FD_184610 | JGI IMG/M metagenome (GOLD analysis project Ga0208257, IMG submission 184610) | Freshwater microbial communities from Crystal Bog, Wisconsin, USA - CBH10Sep07 (SPAdes) | ecosystem: Environmental > Aquatic > Freshwater > Lake | place: Crystal Bog, Wisconsin, USA... | reverse complement strand
TTCTGCCCAACAACGATTACAATTACTAGGCTTCTCGCCATTTAAGAAACTTTCTCGTAGGTTTTTCATATATGGACTGTTAAATGCTTCTGTAAGTGTATGCTGTTTTAAATCAATATGCGGTATAGTTTCATAACTTAAGCAACATACTTTGCATTTACCCATTGGGTCTGCTTCAATACTAATAAACGGTAGAATACAAAAATTATTAGTCATTAAAATACCTTAATTCTGGAACGATATCGAGTAACTTTTCACCACGAATGGTATCCATTTTATTTGTACGATCCCAAAACTGTGGTATAAGGTGTGACTTGTCATCTGCCATCATAAAATTAATAGCACTTTCAAAGCCAGTTGTAGCTCTTTTTAAATTATCTAATGATTTTAACCATTCAATATGTTCAAGATACATTTCTTGAATATCTACTTTGTACTGAAATGGCAGAATATCAATTCTAAAAAATGGTGGGTCTTGGAGAATATTAACATTTAAATCTTGTGGTTTGAGAAAACCTTTTTGTACCCAATCACGATGGAAACTAGGCAATTGCCATACATTCATAACACTAAGTGTTGGGCTTATATAAAAATCAACTTGTGGGCAAATGCGTAACATTTCTTCACGATTACGTTCAGTCTGTAACCAATCAGTTCCTTTACGAATTATTTCAGCCAATGGTCCCATAGCATCTAAACTTGCACCAACACAAACATTAGAAAATTCATTCCATAATTCTAAAACATTTTCTTTTTTGTAACGCAATTCACTAAAATTAGTGTTGTATATAAGACGAACATCACGTTTGCCTTTTGCAAGAAGTGCTTTGAGAATCCGATAATGCTCTTCCATAATAAGTGGTTCGCCACCAGCAAAGTAAATATGTTCAACATAATCCAGATGCGGTTCAAGTTGTTCCCAAACATCTAATTGAGTACGTCCTGCATATTCAATTCTTTTGTTATGTTTTTTAAAATAATCAGGATCATTTCCATTAAGTTCAATAAGTTTAACTTGATCATCATACCAATTTGAACTAAAAATATGCCCACAACTACGGCAACGAAAGTTACAAAGGTTTGAAAAACGAATATCCCAATAAGATAAAGTTAGTTCTTCAAGGTGACCATTGGATTTGGTATTGTCTACACGACTAATATGATGTCCAAATCGTTTATTGCTGCTATTACGCATACTGAAAAATCCAGCATCTTCTTGTTCATAACATTTTTTACACGCACCGCATGATTTCTCAGTTAGCATGTTTGTTCTAGTTTGACGCATAGCATCACTATTCCAAACTTCTTTAATTGTAGATTCTCGTAAATTTCCTAATGGGTGATCCATTTCTGCAGCGCAACAGATATAAGCTGGTCCTGTTGGAAATGCATGCAAATGCGTCCATGGCAACATACAAAATGTTTTACTTTCCATTAGTAAAAATTTTTGTCTATCATCTAAATCGTCCAAACTTATAAATTCAGGAGTTCGTTCATTATAATTATAGGTCATTGTACCACTTTGCTAATTCTGGAAATGTCTTTGTAAAATCTTTACCACGTCGCTGATCATATTGGGAATAGAATGTTTTAAAATCTTTTTGTAAAACATCTAATGGACTAGCGCCAGTGTGTGGAGACTCGACACTATTTAAGTATTCGATGAGTCTGCGAATATGTTCTATCTCCATTTGATGTAGATAGTATCCATCACTATACTTTTCTAAAAATGCCGTAAGTTTATTTGCGCATTCTTGTTTAATATGATAGGGCATAACAGTTGGACTTTGAAAACTAGGAAAACGTAATATATTAAGTGTAGTGGTAACTGCATCACGTCCGCGCCCAACTTTAATATCCATTAAGTGATCTAAAAATTGAGGAAGATTTGGCAAGCACAAACCGTTGATAGTTGCCATAACATGCATCTTTATGCCAGCAGATTGCAAAGCTAATAAATTATCTACCCACTGTTTATAATCTAATCCATCACGAATATACTCTGCTTGCTGACCATAACTTTCACAGCTTGTATAAATTTCAAGATCAGGTATGTCTGCTACTTTATCAATAAATTCGTTTAGTTTTTTTCTATCCATACCTAAATTAGAATTAATAGCTAATTTTGTTTGGCTTTTTCCAACATTATCTTTAAACCAATCTAGCAGTTTCCAAGTATGTCCGCTCATAAGTGGTTCGCCTCCCGTAATACGTAATTCACGTAAGGTATAGTGTAAATCACTTTCCCACCATTTAAAGAAAGCTTCTACATAAGGGTTGGTATCGTTATAACCATAGATTTGGCTGCTGTCGTGAGCATGTGTAAAATGATTACGCCCATCGCTAACCAACCCGCTATAACCGCCATTCGTCTTAATATCTCGGACCCAGGTAGAGCTAAATGCAGGATTACAATAACTGCAGGCAAAATTGCAAGTACGGTCAAAGGCTATCTCCAATGTTCTTAAATTTACATCTTGTTGTGGTGGCAATGAAAATGCCATGTCCAATTCAGCTTCACTATATATTAAACTTTTATATGGTCTGTCACTTATTGCAGTTGGACTACTATCTTCGATCTTCCAACAATATTCACACCCACTCGGACGCTCACCACGTTGCATTTGCGCACGCTGTTCTTTCTTTTCGGGGGTATTATGTAATGCGGCAGGATTATGCAAAACTTGTTCAACACTTACTGCATGTGGCAGCGGATGGTGACAACTTGTTGTTTGCCCACTACCCAACCATATAGTTGCATTATACCATTTTGCACCACAAAATGATGCACTTTTAGTATCCAACACACGTTGTTTATATTCCAAGAAAGATTCTTGTGGTTTCTTACTGCGCATTATCTGACCAATACTTACATTCATTATACCATTCTATCATTTCAGGAAATGTTTCACTGAAATTTGTCTTTCGACGAGCATCATGTTCATTAAAGAAACGATAAAAATCTGCCATTGCTGTTGTATCACTGCGATGATGTTCGCGCATCCAATCTACAACTCTTTGTAATTTAGCAATTTCATAATCTTTGAAACCATTGAAACGAGTAGCAAGTGTTTCTGGTTGTGTGCGCATCCAATGCACAATATTTTCAGTTTGCCAAGCATAGCTTTCTGGCAATATATCAATACACTGCCACTGCGGTTCGCGTAAAATAGGAGTATCAAACCAAATGCGTTGATAGGTTTTACTATGTTTTTTGCGCAGTTCGCTAATCCATTGCAACAATTCCTTAAGACTTGTCAGATTTAGCACATTCATTGTAATAATGAATGTCACGCTATTACGACTTGGAACTTCTGTTAAGAATCGTTCTACATTGTTTTGCATCAATACAAAATCTAAACCATGGCGAGCATATTCTGCACGTTCGCCATATCCATCGATAGAAACAAACTGCATAAAGTGTTCTAACACACCATTGCCACACATATGCTTTACATAGGTAAGATACTTGTCAAATGTATATTCATCTTGGCTAAAATTTGAAGTTACATTAAGATGCAAATCTTTCTTTGGATGCTCTAACACATAATCAAACACACGATAGGTATTACGATCCATAAGTGGTTCGCCACCTGTCATGCGGAAATGTTTTAGGTTGGGGTAGAGTTCGGGCCACCATCGCCAGAACGCATCAACATAAGGATTATCTTCCCGATTCGGTATAGGTTTACGATCACCCCGAAAGTAAGCAGGACTATTATGACCATTAGAGGTAGGATAAGCACCATAATCATTTATTTCTTTCATCCAACTGCTACTAAATTGCGGACTACAATAAGAACAACTTAAATTGCAAGCACTATTAAAATTAACTTCAACATAACTTGGATTTGTATTCCATGTTAGCGGGTTTTGAACCAAAATCTCGCTAAACTTCTCAGCAGCCCAAGGTTCCCCCGATCTGTAATGTCGGTCGGATAGGTTTCCCGTGGCTTCAACTCGCCAGCAATATGAACATTCTTCTGGCTTCTCTCCACTAAGCATTCGTGCGCGCTGTGTCTTTTTATGAGCGGTGTTATGGAGCGCACTGGGGTTATCTTGTAACTCATCTGCATCAATCCTATGTAATGGTGGGTGATAACAACTGTTAGTATGACCTGTTGTTAGGTGCAAACTAGTTTGCTGCCACTTTGCAAGGCAAAGAGCAGGTCCAAGTTTATCTTTCATTTGCTCAGCAGTGGTCATAAAATCACTATGAAGTTTGCCGGTGGTGTCAGCTACTGCCCTATCACCACTGTTGTCGAGCAGCGTTTCTGATGACACTGTTGAAATCCCTTTCTGGTAACATAATATCTATGTTATGATATTGCCGTTGATTGCGTTTAAACCACCCACTTTGTTCAGGTGACATTGAAATTATATCAAGATTAAGACGCTTGCGCAATATATTTGCGTACTGTTCGCTTCTTTGCAAACCATCATCTACTGTATATTGCCACAAATTATCAAGTTTTTTAAAGTCACGAACTTCACGATAATCCCATTCATCAACAAACATGGTCATATGCGCACCTTGTCGCGCACCCATTATTGCCCATTTACCAAACTCTACGTCCGCACCAACTGTTGCCCAAATGACAAGGTTTGCACGATTGCCATGCCATGTTGCTGTTTCAAATTCTTCTGGCGAAGGGCGACGACCGCGGTCTAAACATAGTTTAACTCCTTCACGAAATCCTGCTTGCCATGCTTGTTGTGGCGATGAATTAGGAAATGTTGTACTCCACACATCATGCATTGCCCAATAGCGGTTATCAAAACAAAACTCAACAGCAGTATCATCGCCGCCTGTTGTTGCTTCATGCGTTCGCATGTTATTCACAAAATTTTTAGTCCAACTTGAAATACCACCATTACCATAGCATAAACCATTAATAGCGTTCTTTGCTCGCCAACGAAATACACAGTCACGATTACGTTCATCAAGACGAAGTTGTTGATTAAAAAATTCTGGATTAGGTTGATTGTCAGCGTCTATTAGAATAAAACGTTCTGTCTCACTTACAGCAGCCGCTGCTTTATGTGCAGCATCGCTGCCCTCTATACCATCAACACGCTTTGCCCATGGCGCAAACGAGCGCAAGTATGCAAAGTTAGCATCAGCATTTGGTTCTTTATAACTTAAAAAAATACAATCTAAATCGCTAATGTCAATTAATTCAGACATAATCCCATCCTTGTGCATTAGGATAATCACCACTCACAGGAAACTGATAATCATCTTGTAGCGTATAATACTTTGTGCCGCCTTTTACCAATATATTTTGTGTTAATATTTTAGGTTGTGGCATCATTTGTGAAGTTGGTGGGTTAGGATCGTTTGGTTTAACTTGTTTGGCAAGTTCTCGTTCAAACTCAGCCCACCATTCAGCGATTTCTTCTTTGGTATTCATATAGGTATCTATCCACTAATTCATCGGTGCAAAAAGATTTCTCTACATAATGTATTGGTCGTGTCTGTTTATAATGCCCAATCGTTGGGATAAAATCAGGCTGAATGTCCCAATGCAATTGGTCTTGCCATGGTTGTTTGCTAAAGCAACGTTGCAATTCAGATTTCATATGGACAAAACCAAATCCACTATCGCGTGGTTTTATATCTAATATTTTCAACGCAAGAGCATATACTTCATCTGTGCGAGGTTCATCATAGCGACAATTGACAAGATAATGATCACGATAATAATCCCAATCATCTATAATAAGACGCATTGTATCATAAATTTCTTTACATGCAGTATCATATGTGAAATAAGTCCAAGCACTATAAATGTTTGGCATTAAATTTTCATCAAATTGCTGACGATATTTGCGATTATCAATCACATGTCCATCATATGTATAAACACTTTGTGTAAAACTATATGTAAATTGTGCATATGTATTCCATAACCAACTTAAATCTGTTGTGAATAGCATATCACATTCTGTTTTAATTGTGCTTTTATATGGACTATAAGCAAATACTTGACATTCATTTTGCATCTTGATCTTGCTGTTTTTTGCAAGATCGTGCTTTAACACAATAATTTTATCAAAAACTGCACGATGTGCATCTGTTACTTGTTCATGCGTTTCTGTATCTACAATAACGCTGAAATTATTATCTATGCTTTGTGTAAGTTTGCAACTAAGAGCTTGTAGATATGCCATCTTTAGATAATCTACATCACCACTATTCTGTGCAATACAAAGATAACCACTGCTCATTAAAATTGATCCTTGTTCATTAAATGTAAATCAATGCCGTTTATACTATTTGCATAAATTTTATCCGTTACATAACGATAGACAAGTTTATCATTCTCAAATTTATCATAATCCATTAGCGAATCACAATTAACGAGTGGATAACTTTTAAAACCATAATCACGCATACCATATCCGCCCATAAGATGCAGCGCAACTGAAAAGATAAAATCATTGCGTATTGGCACTCGGCGATATTCATAGATTGCGCTATAATATTCATAGTGTTCTTGAACATGTTTAGCCATCTCAAATATGCTGTAACTTTCTTCGCATTTGCTGAAAATACAAACAGTTGCCCAATACATGTCAATCTGTGTATTACCAAGTTTGAATGTTTCTGTTCTACGATTGACGGGACTATAAACTTCCTTAGTCATAATAAAATCAGCACTGCCGTTTAGGTGTGGCAGCAAATTTGATGTGCATAGGAAATAATCACCATCAATGACAAGTGTTCTATCATATGGGCTTAAATCATATAGTTGTGTGCGAATAAGATTGCGCCAAGTGCTATTATCATTTCTCCAGTTACCACCTGGTTTTTCCGTGATAATGCGTTGGTGCTCATGTGAATCGCCTTCAACACTATCAGTTACAATAGTCACAGGAATCTTCAAGTGCTTTGCAACACGGTCAGCCGCCATCACTGCCATATCAAAATAGATATGGTTTTCGTTATCGAACGCAGCAATAAGGCAACCAATTTTAGAGTTGTTTGGCATTACGAATCTTTGTAAATTCTTCGTATTCTGCGGCAAACTCGTTCATGACTTCATACCAACGACGCTGACAAATGTGCAATAGTTCGTATGGAAGAACTTTAACTGGAACATCATAGGCATCCATCATATAGATTTTGCCATCGGAATTTAGTGAAAGATTTGGAGTTGGCATCCAAGCATGTAAGAAAGCAATAAGTTCTTGAGTTACAATAAACATACCGCCACCATAATTCACGGTCATACGTGATTCAATAGCAGTATTGATGTTTTGTTTTGCCAGTTCGCGGTCATACGCTACTCTGGCTGCATCACGCAATTCTTCTGTGTTCATGTAACGACTATAACAGATTAGTTAAGTGTTGTCAATAAAATTGTATAAATAATAGTGTAGGTCACGGGTTGCCGCCCCACCTACTCTATGTTTAAGAGGAACACAGCGCAATGGTATTTACCAGCACTAATCCGCCAAGCGGATATTATGTATATGCTTATATAAGAGCAAGCAATTTAACTCCATATTATATTGGCAAGGGGAAAGATGGTCGTGCATGGGCAAAACACAAAGGAACATCTATTCCAAAAGATCAATCTAAAATTATCATACTTGAACATAATCTAACTGAAATCGGTGCATTAGCAATAGAACGCCGCATGATTGCTTGGTATGGTCGCAAAGATAATAATACTGGTATATTAATTAATCGAAGCGATGGTGGAGAGGGAACTTGCGGATACAAGTATTCAACAGAACAACGACTTGCCATAACAGGTGAAAAAAACCATATGTATGGAAAAGTAGGAAAAGATAGTCCTAGTTATGGAAGAATAGTTTCAGAAGAAACTCGTGCTAAAATGCGAGCGGCAAAGATAGGCAGAAAATTATCAGAAGAACACCGTGCTAAAATTGGCAATGCTGAAAGAGGAGAAAAAAATCCAAATTATGGAAAAAAATTTACTTTAGAACATCGTGCAAAATTATCTGCTGCTGCCAAACTACGGATTAAAAAAATAAAATAATCTCAACTTTGTGAATTAACCGTATTTGTGAAAGTTGGAGTTCCCCAACTATTAGACAGATAGGTAGTTTCTGGATAATAAGGCAATATATATGCCTGAGTTGCACCAGTATTAGTATATCCGAATACGTTGCTATCATTATCTGTAAATGTTAGGGTTACAGTAATAGTTCCACTACCATTATAACTTAACTTAAGATCAACAGAATTAGCATTGTAATTAGCATTTCCAGTGCCAGTTTCTGTCATTGTTAAAAATGATGTTGGTGTAGATGTAAGATTGAAGAATCCACTACCACTTGCATAAGTTCCGCGGGTATATGTCCCTACTGTTCCAAAATGAGAAAAGGAGGTTGCATATAAGCCAGAATAAGCATAACCAGTATTAACAAAACTATTCCAAGTTGATGGAGTAATTGTATTACCATTTGATACAAATTGTATTGTGCCGCCAGCATTAAAGAAATAACGTGCATTATTATCACTAGCAAAAGCAATGGTCCAAGTTTTAACACTACTTGTGTGCCATGAAGTGCTGTTAGATGTTACAGCCTGTGCTCCACCGCCTGGAGTAGCATAAGATGAGAAACGGTTATTCTGCAAACTTGTGATAGCAGTATCAACTGCACTCAAATAGGTGATGATACTACCACTTGTTGGTTGTGAAGGAATACCACTAGTATTGTTAAACTGATGTTGTTGCATAGATGTCATTCTTGCAATCAAAGTTGCCCAATCACTAGCAGGAACTACTGAACCAGAACTGTTTGTTGCAACAGTAGTGCTTTGTCCATAACCATAGTTACCAGACCCAGTTCCCCATAGCTGATTAATACTCGCTACACGAGTATTAAAGTCGGTTACCTGGATTAATCCACCACTACTGTATGCCATATTTTATAGTTCCCACAATGTATTTATTTAATTCCAACGGCTACTTCAATAATTTGAATACTATCATCAGTAATTTCGTGAATAGACTTTCCTAGCACACACCCATGTACAAATTTAGATGGATTAAGCTTTTGACCAACACCAGGTATATCGCTTGTTACTACGCAATCGCCTTTAGCAATCGGTCCTTGTACCTGCACACCAACTCGTCCAATTACAGCATAAGTTTCACAACCAAAGTAACCAAAATTAGTTAATACTAATTCTGGATCGCCTGTTTGATCAATAGAAACACCAGCAACACGAGGATCATGAGAAACTGAACTAATTTCGATATCACGATCTCCACCAAATACAACAATACTGTTTTGTGGAATATCTGTTCCATCTACTTTATAAAATGATACTGAAACTACTGACATATTTTTTCCTTATCTTACACCAATTACAACTTCTATTAACTTAACACTATAATCATCAATGCTATTAAGTGATTTTCCAACGATACAACCAGGTGTATATTTGTACATATCTAATTTTTCACCTACACCACGTAGATCGCTACTAACTACACAATCTCCGCGAGCAATTGGTCCGCGAACATTTACATAAACACGACCTGTTAATGCAATCGCAGAACCACTATTGCCATCATTTACATTCATCAAATAAGCAGGATTAGGACTCATAACACCAATAACACGATGATCATGTGAAATTGTACTGCTTGTTACTTCTTCATTTCCGCCAATTACCATAATATCATTAGGGCCAGGATTTCCATCCGTTCTATAATTTTCTGCTAAGTCAGCATATTGTGCTTGAGAAGCAGTTGCATATACTGTTCCAAATTTATTTGCAGAAGTACCAATATTATAAGTTCCATTGCCAGTGGTAGTAATTGCGCCACCCATGGACAAACCTGTAAGTGTGCCCAAACTTGTTATATTTCCTTGTGCAGCATTAACTACGTTTTGTGCATTCTGAATAGAACCAAGAATTGTTGTGCTTACGTTTAGCGAACTTAATGTTCCAACACTTGTTATATATGGCTGCGCATTTGTAATCAAAGTACCACTAATAGTTGTACCAACACCACCAAAAAGATTTGCATCAACATTATAGCCAGGACTTATAGTTGCAAAACCTGGATTTAAAGCAGTAAATGTAGATGAAGGAGTAAATGAATCTTTACTTACAACACCTGTAAGATGATTTCCAACCCATAATTTTAATACTGTGTGACTACCATTGCTTGTATCAGTAATTACATCAGCAACTGCTGTGGTTTTTTGTTGCGAACTTGTGTAAGATGGACCAATTAATATCCAAGTTGTTCCGCTATAGATATAAAGTTGTTGGTCATCACTTTTGTAAAAAAGATCGCCTTGCTGATTAGATAAAGTTGGAAAAGATGTACTGCTTGCTACACTTGTTATATTTTTAAAAACTGTACCAGTATAAATTTGCAGAGTGTTATTTTGTAAATTATACCATAACTGTCCAGTAACTGGACTACTTGGTTGGTTAATCCCTGTCCAATTTTGTAATAAATTTACTAAATCTTGGATAATATATGTACCATAACCAGGATAATTTTTACCAACAAGAGTCAAACTAGTACTATTATTTTTAGTACCGTCTGCAATAACTAAGGTTCCAACTGTGGCTACGTTAATATTATAAGACATTTTCCCACCTGATTTCTTTATTATTTATTGTTAAAGTGAGTGGCAGCCTTTTACAATATTACTGCTTCTATTAAACCAATGCCACTATTGCTATAATCTTCTAATGCAATAGCAAACATCCATTGTGAATCATCGGTTTGGGCAACAGCAAGACCATGAGCAGTTCCTATTAATGCTTGTCCTTTTGCAACAGGACCAATTACTTTTACAGGAACTCGTCCCTTGAGAGCAACATAAACACCGCCATCAAGATCACTATTCATTTTGTATGCTGGATATTCACTAATTACACCTATAGCACGAACTTTTGCGCCACTATGCTGTGTGATTTCTGCAGTGCCACCTACCATCATGACTGTGCCGATTTCATACTCTGAATCAGGCAAATATTTTTCGGCCAAGTCGGCGTATTTTGCTGTTGTGGAGGTGCCGTAAAAATTAACAGCATAAATGTTATTCCAATATGCACCTGTAGTGCCAATATTAATACTTGCATTGCTGCTTGGAACAATTGCTCCACTTAATGTAACGCCGCCAAATGTAGGTGTAGCAGAAGTAGTAATGCTTTGTGGAATATCTATAGTTATTGCACCAGTATAGGGTCCGCTGCCTGCGCCACTGACGCTTACATTTCCGCCTGCAGCTACACTTGTCACGCCACCCTGAAATGCAAGACCATTTGCATAAAAATAAGCAGGACTATATACCGAGGTATTAGCAACCAATCTACTAGCATAAACGTTTGAAGTTTGTGCCGTGATATTTGCGCTGGCACTGATTGTTCCACTTACTGTAAGACCAGTTAATGTACCAACACTTGTTATAAATGGTTGAGCATTTGTAGCAATAACACCATAATGTGAGCTACCAACATTACCAACCACATTAGCATTGATAGTAGGCGAAGCAATAGTACCTTGTGAATTAATAGTGCTCGTAGTTGTTATTGTAGTAAATGCACCACTATTGGGTGTATTAGCACCAATTGCGCCAGTAAGATAACCACTTACTTGCCCACCGCTACTTGCTGTGATGCTACTAAATGCAACTGCACCATTAACTGTCAAACTGCCTAATGCACCATAAACTGTGCGCCAAGTAGTCCCATCATAAACATTAAGATATTTGTATGTATTATCCCACCATAGCTGACCTTGTACAGGATTTGGTGGATAGTTACCAGCACTGTTGCTAAAATTTTCTAAAAGATAAAGGAAGTTTTCATTTAACGCAAGACCATAACCAGCAAAGTTTTTACCAATAAAGGTTAAACTGGTGCTTGTACTATTTTCGGTATTATCATTTACCGTATATGTAACAGTTTGGGCTGTATTTTTTACACTGTATGTCATTGCGCGCTTCCCACAAAGTATTTATGGGATTATGCTACTAATCTAATTGAGATACTTGCGTTGTTATAATCAATTTGACCGTTTGTATCTGCACTTAGTACGCACTGAATTGTGTCGCCAATATTGCAATTTAAATATCCTGTTGCTGCTAATGGAACATGAAAAGTATCGCCACTTAAAACATCGATATGTCTTGCTTTAGCACTAATTCCAGTATCTGCTTGATTTTTCCACCAAGTAATATACTGAGAAGTTACACCACTTACATAGCCTAAACTTACTGCATTCGCACTTACCATATAAATTCCTTTTACAGGGCAAGTAAATTGTCCAGTTGTTGCACTATAGAAATTGCCTGTGTTAATAGTAACATTTGGTTTCCAAGTTTGCGGACTTGTTAATCCACTGCCTGTAAAAACAGTATTTGTTATAAAACCAGTGCCTTGGAAAACAGGATTATATGGCGCATTTACACGACCATACGCATCAATAGTGAATAAGTTGTTACCACCAATTTGAACAATAAAACTATTTGTACCACTTACACGATTAAGACCATCGTTTGCAGTAAGCGGACCAATCGTAATCCAATTTAGTTGGTCATAAAATTTTAATTGTTGGTTTGTACTATCCCACCATAAATCATTTTGTTGTGGATTTGTAGGATTAGTAGAACCAAAAAGGATGTTTGCTATATTTTGCCAATAAGGGGTTGCTCCGCCGCCGCGATAATATTTTAACACGTTATTGCCACTATCATACCAAATTTGTCCTGTAAGAGCAGCATTTGGATTAGTAGTATTGGCAAAATTTTCAAGCATACTAATTAAATTTTGATTTAGTAGCTGACCATACGTTGGAAAATTTTTACCTATCAATGTAATTGAGCTACTTGTAGTATCAATAGTACCATCTTGTATAGTAGCTAAACTTGAACCATTTGTAAGATTAACATAAAATGTCATTGGTTATACCTGCGATGTTAGATTTGTAAGAGTTTGCACACGAACCGTATAATCAATTTGAATTAATCGATTTAAACTTTTTTGAATAGGATGAAAAATAACATGCGTAATCAAATTACCCGCATCAACTGTATTGCCATTCCATGCTTTAAGTCCAAGTTCATCAAAAACAAATGTGTCATTTAGGTTTGTCGTATTATCAAATGCTTGCTGCCCACTTGGTTCGCCGTAGTCAAGCGTACAAGTTACAAAAATATCACTATATACTGTTCCAGTTGTATGACGAATTTCTATTTTGTTTCGTGTTGGATCAAGATTATAAATTGAATTTGGATCAACGACTTTATAATAAGTTTGATTGTATAGCGAACTATTGCTTCCACTTGTATTCGTAGGCAAATAAGTTATAACACCCGTTGGATCAACACTTGTGCCACCATTACCAAATGCCATTTCGCTAATCCAACCCTGTTGATTGTTACTCATTGCTTGAGCAAGCGATAGCGAAAAATTTTCATAATGAATAGCATTACGCTTATTAACAAAGACTTCACCGCTTTTTGGATCATATATTTTTATATGTCCTTGCAATAAAATGCCACTTTGTTCATTGGGTTTAGTCATTTGTTTGCTTCCTGCGTTTTCTGTAGTGTTATTTATTGGTTTATTTACGGTGCTCATTATAGTTCTCTAATAAAGTTTGCTGCTTGTGTATTACTTGTTTGTAGCGTTTCTCCAATATTAGTAAAGAATTTTCCTTGCAAGAATTTTTCTCCAGCATTAATTAAAATATTAACATTATATCCATTTACTAGATAAGTTGGCGTTGTTGCAGTTACAACTACATCACGTGAGTTAGGAATTTCAAGAGTACTGCCACTATCTATAACCAAGGAACCTGCTTGGTGCAGTGCTGCTCCTGTGCCAGCAGTTCCTCTACGCAATCCACCTAAACGATTGTTTATTGTATCAATAACTGTATAAACAATTCGCTCACCATCAATAACAACTACGCCTGCTGTATTTGTATTTGGGTCTGGACTTTGTAGATTTGCTACAGATTCGCAATAAATCCAATGATCAATTGGTTTTAAATCACGAGTTAGTTTTGTTGTTCTACTTGGCCAAACAGCATAATAACGAGTAATATCTTGAATATCCTTGAATATACGATACTCAAGCGTTCGTTGTCTTGTATTTTGTGCAAAAATACGAACTACGATTGTAGAATTAGCATTGATATTCAAACTTGCGCTTAATGTTAATACTGTAGGCGTAGTTAAAATAAAATCTTTGTAAGGTATTAGAGTAAATCCACCACTTGTATTTGGATTTCTAAGAGTAATATAAATGTTATTAATATCAGTAACAGCATAAGGAAGCGTATAATTTACATTTCCAGTAATAATATTGCTTAACTCATTATCAAATCCAACGCTATCAAATCCAACGCTGTCTAATCCATTATCAACAACAGTAGTTACAGCACTGCTGCCGCTAAACAATTTTGTATATTGCGCATTTACATCATGATTACCCTGAGTTAATACTGTTAAAACACTGCCAAGTGGAATAGTGATTGAAGAATTTAACCAAAGTTGATTACTATCATAAATTTTATAATCGCTATAATTGCTATCACTAATGATAATTTTACTGTTCAAAGGAGGAGCAACTACAAAATTAATAACTGGCATTACTAAATTTGCTGGATCATGATAGATTGTATAATCTGTATTTCTAATTGCAACTTTTCCATCTACAATTACCATTATTTCGCCATCTTGTAAATTAGCAATATTTGTTTTCCAAGATGAGGTCATTGAATAAGAAGTTGTAATAGCGTCACCAACATAATAACTTTGTTGTGGAGGTGTAAGGTCATTACCATTTAATCGCACAATAGCATATGCACTCAATGGTTCCACATATTCTTCAGGATTTGTAAGTGTAAAGTTATATCCTGTTGGATAATTTACTGCATTTATGTTAAAAGTTTGTTCATAAACTTCACTATATGCTCGCTTACCAACAGCAAAATTATAGAGATGAACTTGCACATAATCGCCTGCGTTTGGTGCTACAGTAAATCTAACTGCAAGTATAGTTTTGCCATTTAGTGTTTTATTGACAAGCGACCAATTACTTACGCGTTGTCCATTTACCTTTACATAAGCTTGTTCTACTGCTGTTAAAACATTATCAGGAATATCAAAATCTGTTTGAACTCCGTCTGCTACATAATCTTGATCAAATACTGGATTTACGCCAGTACTTCCCCACATAACACAATACCAAAATGTTCCTGCGGTAGGTGTGTAAAGTATATTAATATTTTTATTTTGCCAATCAACTGTATAATCTACACTTTCAGCAATTGGTCCTTTTTTTGAACTATCAATAATAAAGAACTTTTCAATGCCGCCCATTGGATAATCAACGCCAGTTACATCCATATCAAAACTAAATGATGTAAGACCATTGTAATTAGCAGTAAATATTTTAAGTTCTGCTGCTCCTTTGCTTACAGGCAAAGTTCTTACTTTGATTTCAAGAGTATCATGCATTATGCCAGGCACAAATTCTTCTGGTGCATGACTACTGTAAGTATCTACGAATTTTCCGCCATTGACATCTATATCTTCTGGTCTATAACCTAAACTACTGTCAGTAAATTCACTGCGGATATAAGTGTCTTCTGCCTGATTACCATAGACATCAAGCACATTTTCAACATCTTTAGTAATATAATCGTATGGTATGCTATCAAAGTTATTGATATCATAATAAGGCGATTGTTTGAAATCTGGTCCTTTAACGCCTACGCCGCCATATTCCATACCAATCATAACTTGAGCCAAATCACGACCAGCCATTCCACTAGTTGGACTATAGTATGCCCATACACGGTCTGCTGCATTATCAAGCCATAAACCATTATATGTTACAAGATTATTTGTATCAAACAATTCATCACTAGTAAATGTTGCTATTGCCTTGTAACTATTATTTTTATAGATTACAATATCATCAAGTGCATATTCAGTAAAAGGATACCAAACTTTTACAACCAGTGGTAAAAATTTAGTAAAATCAAATGTTGAACCGCTTGTATGAACAATAATTACACGATATGGTTGAGCATCATAAACTATAACATTATCAATATTATATGCAGTATTTGGTGACCAATCTTGGATATTATTAAAATATGTATATCGATCAAATTTCATATAGGTATTGATATTTCTTACAACTCCGCCATCAACAATAGCTACTGCAGATGCGCCAGTTCCTGTGCCATTAATTGTTACTGTGGCATAGGTGTATCCAGTACCACCATTGATAACTAAAATATCATAAACTCCGCCATTCTGAATATAAACTTGCGCAGTTGCACCAGTTCCATCACCAGTAATTGTAGCTGTTGTTGCTCCAGTATAGTTAGAACCACTGTTAATGACATCAATTCGTGATACACTGTACTTGTGGTTATCTAACCATGGTTTATATACAGCATTTGATGATAAGATTACGCTATCAAGCGTATTGCCTAATTGCGGACTGCGATATTTTGCAATTGCAGTGTTATAATAAGGTTGTAAATCAAAATCCGTAATGCTGCTGTATGCATAATCTACATTATTACTATTGTCGTATTTTGCAATATATTGTTTTAACTTTGTATGAAATGGTTTTACTTCATTAAAGAAATCTGTGACAATAGTTTCTGGCTGTGGAAGATATACTGGCAGAATATCCAAACCACGCACACGATGATAAATGTCAATTAAACTTGTTTTCATCATCCAATCTGTTTGTAGATGTTGAGTTGCAATAGTATCAATCATAAGTTTAATAATTTTTTTAAACTCAGTTCTATATTCATTTGTTAGTAATAAATCACGAATAATGCCAAATATAATATTAAATTCTAAATTATTATCTGTTGCAAAACCAGTTGCTTCTAGGCTGCTGCCTTCGAAACCTTGACCAGCATCTGATAAACTGTAAAGTTTTGAATTAAATTGAATAGTAGCATTTTCTTGTCCCAATAGTTCAAGACCATTTGATTTTACAAGAACTATTTTCCAACCACCGTTTGTGCTAGTTTTAATATAAATTATATCATTAACGTTTAATGTTAGTGTGCTTAGCTGTGTTTCATTTTCAATAGTATGAGCATAAGTGTCATTGGCACTATAATCAGCACTATACCAATTGCTATAATTCCAATAATTATTCACATTAAATTTTTGTGTTTGAATAATATTCCAAGTACGAGTATTTGGGAATACTACATTTAATGTATATAAACTCCAACCTGAATTATATGTAGTTGAATCACTTATAACAAGAACATTATCGCCATCCTTATAAACATTTTTATCCAAATATCCTAATTCAGTTATGTTTTGAACACTTGTTTTATACTTGTCGCTTGAAGGCAATGGGTCAAATACATTTAGTGCATTAACTGCTGATCCACGAGTAAGAATCATTGGATATACTTGACAAATTTCATTAATTTGTTCAATATAAAGTTTTCTAGCAGTATATTGGTCGCTGAAAACACTTTGGCGAGGTCTTACACTCATGCCATATTTTTGTCCAATTGGCAATGTAGGATCAGGAACTATACGCCCACTGCTGTCTTGACCAGTTAAACTGTCGTTAATCTTGTTAATGAATTCAACAGCAATACCCAAATCACTGCCATCATCAAATGTAGTCCATTCACTATGTGTTAGCTGTGGCTTTAATGAGTTTTTGTACTCAATAACTAAATTTGTACTATTAGTTACAATGCTTTGTGCATTGTAGATTGCGATAGCACTTGAATTTATAATTGCCGCAAATGGTTCAGAACTTACGCGTGGATTAGCTATAGCAGTTTGTATTTCGTAAGCAGTAGGTCTGTTTAGTTTTTCATCAATTCTTGTGCTATTGCGAACCCAGAAATAATATTTTGTAACAGCTAATCCAGTTGCGCTATCAACAACAATCTTTGTGCTATAAACATCATTAATAGTATAAAGTGGTTGATTAAGTGGATTTAACTTTGCCCATTCTTTAGGCAATACATCGCTTTCAATCCATTCATAAACTGCAACAGAGCTAGCAGGAAATGCTAATCCCCAATTAATAAAGTTTTCAAGTGTATCACCTTGACGATTATCATAATACTTTATACTATTAGTATCCCACCATAGCTTTCCAACTTTTTCTTCACCCCAATTATTCTTTTTATCATATGCAAATGAAATAGTTGTAGGAACATTGCTATAAACAGCAGGATCATAATTTGTTGTATAATCTATATAACTTTCTGCACTGATTGGTAGTTGATTGTGCATTAAATCAATAATAGGCAGATCAGCAATTAATTTGCTTTTTGAGCTATCATAAATGTAAGCTCGTTCAATTAATCTACTATCAAATTGTTCGCCTTCGCTGCGTATAGTTGTCCAAACAGGACTGCTATTTTTATTATAATAAGCATACATCGCACCAGTTGGATTGCCTAAAATATTAGCATGAGGCGCACTTACTAATATAAAGTTATTGCTTACATCTATTGCAGTAGCAAATCTATCAAGAGTTGAAGCTGTTGTATTGTTTAACAAGCTTGCATAAATGAAACTACCTTGGTCAGATGCTGTTTCTGTAGCACTTGGTTGATATTCAAAAATATGCGCAGCGCCACTGCGATATACCTTATCAATAAATTTAATAGTACCAGCATCAAATTTAGTAATAGAATTATCAAAATTTGTTACAAGTTTTGTATTGCTTAGTGTAGCACCAACCACAAGAGTGTTGCCATCGGGACTTAAACTTATACTTTCGCCAAAGCGAGCAGTATCTTGCATAGAAGGACTAAACATTTTTTGCGCAAACTGCCAAACTACAATACCCATAGCATTAAGTGGATCACCTAATTCATTGCGCAAACGAATTTTATTATAAGCTACATTGCTGTCACTTACAATTTGTACGGCTCCATTATCAGTGAGACTTGCAGTTATGCCAGGTATTGAAACAGCATTAATATCGGCTACACATTGTGCAGCATTACCGCCAACAAATGTTACTAACCAATCGTTTATACGCATTTTCCAACCTGCTGTCATTGAAACATTTGTGTTTGTTCCAGTTGCTACGCCATATTGTCGTGGAACATTAACCCAACGGAAAACAGCACCATTTTGCGTACTATTTTGATTCCAACCAGGCGCTCCACTATAAACTGAGCAATCATTTAAACTTATTTTTACAGTTTGTCCTAAGTTGCTGTTATTTTGTCCAATGTCTGTTGTAGCAATCTTTGTTATAACAAATTGATTTGTTTCAACTGCTATTGTAGCATCTGGAGCAGGCACATTTGCCAACTGCATTGTATTTGCAGAATAGTTAAAAGTTGCAATTGCTGCGTTGCCATCAACAGTTACACTAGGATTGGTAACAACATAAGTTGTTGTAAGTGTATCGCTATTAGCAAAAGCATTGCTTAACTGATAAAGTGATTTAACGCCATCGCCTACAAAATTTTCAACAGTACGTTCATAAATGTATGCTTTGCCAGCATTGCTATATGTTGTATCAAGTGTAGCATTGCTAGTATATGCTCCAACTACTAACTGCCGACCATCAGCAGTGCAACTTACACTACTTCCAAAACCATTAGATTCTGGATCATCATTTACAATTTGATTTACTTCTTTAAAATAGCTTTGATAAATTAATGTGATAGGCAATCCGTTTGCAGGTGCGTTATAGAAAGTAATTGATTCTTGACCAGGTGTTTTAATATAATCTACATCAGGAATTTGTAGTGCAGAATTTGCATAAACTGTTACATCTCTGCTTCCTAAACCTTTTCCTAATGCACTAGCTGGCAAAATAAAAGTAGTTGAGGTTCCATCGCCGTTTCTGTAACTAGCATCAGTAACCACATTTTGATATTTGTAAACAAAAACTTTTTGTGATGTAGGTTCGCCAACAAACATCCAATTTCCATCTGCACTTGTGCAAACTGAACTACCAAAAGAACTGTTAGGCGCAAGAACTGGATAAATTGTAACAATTTCTCCTGACGAAATAGTAGCAGGTTTTGTTAATCCAATTTTGTGATAAGGACTGTCATAAGAAATATTGGCAATTCTTGTGCCACTAGAAATTCCGTTTCCTACTACTGTCATGCCATTGGCAAAATTTGCTAAACTGTAAGATGCCATAGCAATAGCATTAGCAGTATTTTGTATCGGATATACATTTGATATGAGTATATACCCATTGCTTGTTGTTACTGGCGCACTTACTGCATACAAATTATCATAATGAATAACTTGATTAATAGAAAGACTTTGGCTGCTAATGCCTGCAGTATATACTGCGCCGCCATTGCTGCCCGGTGCTCCAATAACTGCAATATTGTTATCATTCATATCAACAACATTGCCAAATAAAGAATGTCTGCTGTCAGGAACAAGTGTGCTTAGTTCTTGCCAGCTATTATATGATGTTTTGCCATAAGCAAAAATTTCACCTGTTCCATTTTTGCCGCTTGCTCCCACAATACCAAATCCTTGGGTATTGTTCATTTTAATACTGCTACCAAAATTATCACTTGGTGTAGTATAAACAGGGCTGCGAGTTTCGTTATATTTCCATACATCAATGTTTTGTTTTACTTCATAGCCACTTGGTCCATTGTCAATATAAACAATTTCATTAGTGGTCCAACCACGAACTGGCGTAAAATTAGCAAAATCAGATACATTTGTAAAACGCACATTAACAAGTTTGAAAACAAGGGCAGTTAATTTTCCACTAGCAACTGTAGTATTATTAACTATTTTAACCTTAAATGTATTGCCAGTAACTGAACTTATGCGATAAAAACCGCTTAAATCTAAAACACCTGTACTAGTACTTGCTGCAGTAATGCGTGCATTTTTTAACATAACATAATCATATTGTGAAAGATTATGCGCAGTGTTAGTTGTAAATTGCAACTCAGTTGGACTTGTTTGGCTTACATTAGTAACAAAAACAGGACCAGTTTGACTTACTCTATACACGCCCCATTGATTTGCACTGTCTGCAGCAATCCAAATTTTACTGCTTTCGCCTAAAATTGGATTTAAACCACTGATGTTATAAATTTTATTAATATCAAATACAGTAGCAGATACTTCAGTAGTAGTTACAGGACCAGCATAAGGCACAATTTGTTTTTGATTTTCTGTTTTGGAAAAAATATTAGTACGATAATTTTTTGGTGCAATTAACAAATCACTAGGCTTTACAGTATTATAATCTGCAGAACGTTCATCATTTTGATTAATAAATGCAAAAAGATACTGACTATTGATAGCTTTTGCATTACCAATAGAAAATTCTAATTTATCTATATTGTTTGTTCCGCCATATTCACCAAGCTTGATTGCCCATTGTTCGCTAGTTGTAATATCACTGTCAATGCGCTTTTGTTGATTGCGCAAGAAAGCATTTAGCACAGCTTGCGTACCTTTTTGGTTAATCATACCAAGATAAAATTTGTATTGACTTGTAATATCTAAACCAAGATCAGTAAAATATTGACGAGGTTGGAAACCTGTACTATGCTTGCTTAAAATATCTGCTGCGCTATTAAGATCAGCAGTATCTGGATTATAAAAATTAGCAAATTGCGCAGCACCACTTGCCATGTTAGGTATAAGTTGTTTGCTTAGCATATCACCATTGATTTGATACCAATCGCTTGCAACAAATTTTTGAGTACCTGGTATAAAATTTTGTGCTGCATAGTATTGATTTTTGAATAGAACAATGTCACCAGTGTAATAATCATTATAGCTTACCCATTGCGGAATATCACTAACATTGACAAAGAAACCAGGTGCATATAAGCTACCATTCCAATCATTTGTTTTAACACCATCTAATCGTAATCTAAATTGGCGGCTTCCAACTTGTTCATCATATAAAATGTCAGCAAAAACTGTTTGATTATCAAAAATTAGAGTATGTTCATATTGAACAATTGCAATATCTAATAAATGTATGCCTTTTTGCGCATTTTTTAATTCTATTGAGAATGAGTTATCTTCACGATATACTCGATAATCTTTGCCTGTAAGAGTGACGCCATCGCTATCTACAACTTTAGTATAATTGTGATCGTTTGTAATTTGATCAACAATACCATAAGGACTTACAAAATTAATACTTGTGCCAGCAGGCGTTAAACCAATTACTGTATTATTGCCCCATTGTTGCTGATCAAAAAATAAAAATTCTTTTGCAGCCAATACCCAATCACTTGTAGTTTTATTGTCAGCCAAAATACCGTTAAAAACAAACCCTTGACTTTCAAGATATCGACCATAAGAAACTAGAAAATCAACCACTTGTTGTGTTGTTGCAAATATAGAACCATATGGATAACTAATAACTGAATTTTCACTATCCTTATAGATGATAGCTGTTGCATTTCCAACTGAAATTCCATAGTTATTTGTAGATGGTCTGCTTGGAATTGTTAGGAAATAAGGACGAGATTTATCAAACCCACTTACTTGATAACCGCCTTCAGTTTTTTGTACTATTACAGCACTGTAAATTGCACGAGCAACAGGTGCGCTCTTGGTTACTTTGATTTGATAATTTTCTTGTGGAATAAGCACACTTACATTATTGCTTTGCGGACTAATTTGGTCAGCAACAATAGTAAGATAACTTTTATCAGTAAATCCACTCATTTTATAAACAAGATTAAAGCTACTGTTAGTTGCAATATCAGTCCAATTTGTAATTGGATCAAGATTATTGCTTATTAGTAATTCTCTAATCCAAACATTGATACCGGGTATATACTGTGATTCACCAGTTACGCTATAATCAAATTTACGATTATTATAATTAATATTAATAATTTGATCTAAATTGCTGTTATAAACTAAATCACGTGTATTATACTTTAACGCACAATATTCTGCAGGTTTAGCCAAACACCATGCAATTTGCACTGCAAATGGATAAGAACTGCTGCGACGCCATGCAGTTTCTTGCGGACTTTGGTCGCCCACTACCCAATTATTGCTTGCAGTAGCTGGATCATATGTAGCTACAATACACTGTTGCGGAGATAGCAAATTGCCATGAGAATCAACTGGTATAATTTTACTAAGACCAGGTCGTGCATATCGAGTATTGATTACAGTTTTATTAGGAGCGCCATTGTATAGCAATCCTAATTCTAAATCGCCCCATAAGATTTGATTTTCGCTACTATATGGCGCTGGTCCATAGCGATTTTCCCACCAAGATGGCTGCTGTACGAATCCAAGCATTTCCCAAGGATGTGTATGCGGACGATCTGTATCATAGAAATAATTAAAAATTCCACGCCAAAAACCTGGCACAGTTTGTCCAAATACTTTATCAGTGGCATTGCTATAGTTATAGCTAAAAGAATCATTTGTTGTTGTATTATTAGTAAAAATATCAACGTTATTTTGATTTGCCCAACTCAAATAAGATGCACTAATCAATTGTGTCCATTCTGAAATAGAGTAATCTGTAATTCTGAATGCACCAGGCGCAACACTAATAAGATCAAAATCTGAATTATTTTGATAATTTACAAATATATTGTTATAAACACGTTTTTCATATTCGAGTAAGATATAATCACGATAATCATTCCATGCCACATTCACACTGCCATCATGTCCAATAATTACATTTTGTGGCGTAACATACGTATTATCTAAAATAATTTCTGGTTTAAATTTTGGATAAATTCCTAACTTTGTTGGTGTTGCAGGCACACTGCAACCAACTGTACTTGTATATTCATAAATTTTCAATACATCATTTCGTGCAATTGATAAGCTTGATTGTAAAGACACAGTAAAGTTATCAATAGTATAATCATTGCCATTTAACAATAAAACATCATTTAGATATATTAATACTGCATTATATCCTTTAATAGTTTCATTGTTTAAATTATATGGCGAAGTTGTATAGCTGCTTACAAGATTGAAATTTCGGTATGTAGTATCAGCAATAGTATATGAATTAAGAATGTAATTGCTGCCACTTGCAATCATATCGCTATAATAAAAATTATTATTAACATTTGAATTTTTTGAAAATTCATTTAAAATAATATCAAGCGATGCTTTATAATCATTTGGATTTGGAAATTGCAAATTATTAATAAAATCAATTAGCTGATTTTTAAATATATGATAACTATCGCTTGTAAATTGAATTGCACGAATAGGATCAACATCGTTATTGGCAAACATAAGTGATGCTGGTCGCAAACTTGCGCTGTGCTGCAACAATTTGCCACCAATTTCATTAAAGTTAATATCTCTAAAGTTATTTTTGCCAGCAGGTTCACCAACTAATTCTAAACTATTGTGACCAATTTCAATTAAATGATTTCGTAACTGTCCAAGAGTGATAGTATTAAATTCACTGTTTTCACTATTATTAGTAAGATTTCTAGGCATAGTATAAGTTTCTTTATAGTTGGCACTTACACCATCAATTTTTACAAATAATCTATCACCAATAGCCAAATCATTAGTAAAAGAAAGCTGACTTGTTAAACTACTAGTTTTAAGAGTATAGCTACTTTGTGATTGCAATACATTGTTAATATAAACAAATAAATTATTTTCATAATAACTGTGATTATAAATGACGCCTAAATCAAAATTATTTTTATTGATTTGTGTAGCTGTAAAAGTTTTTGTAATATACTGTTTGCTTTTATCTGCTACAGTTGCCCAACCATTAGCAAAACTATAATTTTTCCAACCTTTAATAATTGCTGCATAGCCAATATTAATATTTTTAATTTTATCAGTAAGATTTAAATTATAGTTAAAAACATCTGTATTGTAATAGTTTTGGAATACGATATCACCAATATTTCCAACAGATGAACGAACAATAGGAAATCCTAACACACTATCACGAATATTTGTACTTGGTCCAATTGCATAACCAAAAAGTTTTGTGCCTGCAAAATCACTACTAGGATAAATTGATTGATCGCCGATGCTATCGCCATCTTTATCTATGATATCAAATAGCGGAAATTGAGGTCGGCTGTTACGTATTTGCGCCAAAGTCCAAGAATTATTGTTGTAGTAAAAAACATTTCCTTGATTTTTTTTACCAAGCATTGCTACAATATTATCGCCATCGCTTACAGTTTTTACTGGAACAAGATGAATTTGATCAACACTGTTAGTAAAAACTAGCTGTGTATATTTGTCAAGACCGCTAAATGTAATAATTGCACTATTGGTATTGATAGCATTATTATCCAAATATATTGTTGTGGTGCTGCCACTTGGAACAATACCTTTTACTTTATAAACGGTACCTACATCTAGTGGTGGATTAACAAAAGAAGGATCGGTTGGACCAGTTACGGTTTGTCCAACAACAATTCCACCAGCATTTACTGTTGGCAATGTAATAATATTACTGCCACTTGTTGTATTCAACAAGATTGAATAAGATGAAATAGGATTTGTTACAGTTAAATCTGCTGCCAAATTATTACTAATAGTAATTGAATTATTTGTAGTATTCACACTAGTAATTGTTGTATTTGCTGGTATTGCCTTTGCAATCCATGGACTAGGCGAAGGATCAATAAAGCTTATCAAAGTTGAAGCTGTTGTAAGAGTTGATGCAGCACTGATAGTTACAATAGTTCCAGTTGCAGTAACAGTAATTCCGCTGCCACTTGCGGTTGCTGAATTGTTTAAGCTAATAGTAGTTCCGCTTATTCCTGTAATAATAGTATTAGCAGGAATATTTGTTCCACTTATATTTTGTCCGACTGCAAGAGATGTTGCACTAGAAACGGTTATAGAATTGCTTCCGCTTGTAGTAGTTGCAGTTGTTGAAACACTGCCATATGGTGATATGGAGGTAATAACTGTTCCAGTATTAATTCCACTTGCAACAATAGTTTGACCAATGGATAAACCATTAGTGGAAAGGACATTAATATTTGTACTGCCATTTACAGTTGCTGCAGTAGTAGTGCTTGTTTGATATCCTAGTGATACTGCTTGACCAATAAACAATTGACTTGCTAAACTTGGATAAAGAACATTAGTGCCAGCAGGTGAATAAGCATAAACGCTGCTTTGAGCAGGATTTTCAACTGCAGTTCTTGGAACAACAGTTTCAACACGATAAATTGTTTGACGCACAGTAGGATTGCTGTCATTAACAAATAGAACTGTTACACCATTAAGCAATTGAATACCGTCACTATTAAATTCGCCGTTTGTTTGAAGGGCAAAACTGTTCTGACCTTCTACATTTGCAAGAGCATTTGTTGTAATCGAGTCGATTGCAGTTACACTGCCAGCATAATTTGTTCCATAATTATACAGTTTATAATTGGGTAGGAATTCAACAATAGGTCTTTTTGCTTGTTGAGTACTATCAAATGTCCAAATTTGACCAGTTTTATCAGCACTATATTGCAGTACATCACGATGGAACCAACGATTATTGCGACTCCAACTATTGCCATCCATGCTTGCACGGTTAATAGTAATATAGTCTTTTTGTTCAGGACTATTGCTGGTGCCACTAAATCCGCCATCGTCAAATGCAGGATCAGTACCAAATAAATCACCTAAATTTTCATTAATAACTTCAGGAGTTACAAGATCACTATATTTTATAAGTTTAATACTTTTACCAACATTTTCAACAATATATTCATTATTTGCATATTCACTTGGTGTTACATATCCAGTAAATCTAATCTTTAATCCACTTGTAAATTGCACACCATTTGGACTTGTATATTGATCACGTCCAATAATATCATTTACATTTAGCAAACTTACAGGATCAGGATCAACAAGTTGAATTGTTCCATAAATTAGTTCATTATCAGCATCTTGATAATAAAGAATATTGAGTGGCGCACTTATAGTAGGAAATTGTTCTACTACGCCAAATTCATTTTTATAAACAAATGTATGACCAAAGATATCGCCTTGATTAACAAAACATTTATAATTATTTGGCCAGCTTACTCCAATATCTGTAAGTTTAATAGTACGATCACTTTGCACTGCAATTTGGAAAATCTTATTTTCTTGCGTCAAATAAATTATTTTTGTATCAAATGCACGAACGCCATCTAGCGCATTATATTGAATAAAGTTATCGTAATTTATTCCTTGTAAATCACTATAATTGTAATCAGTAATTACCATATCTACGTTTTGAATAGAAGGTAGTGCAATTAGTGTATCTTGGTCAGTGCTTAATGGAACAGTAAAAGTAATTGTTCCATAGTCAATTCCATTATTAGCAACACCCAATACATTACGCGTTGAAATGTTGCTTTGAACTGTACTTACACCACTTGTGCCAATCTCAGTTTGAATCCAAAATCTGTGACCACCTTGATTAACATTAAATGTATATGTTCCACCACGTTTTAGTGTAATAGTTGGATTGTTTTCATTGGTATAGCCATCTACACTATAGCCACTACGACCTATTGCAGCACTTTGTAATTCTGTTTGATTATTTGCAGTATAACTTACACGATGAAAATAAAATGCTTGTTGAGATGGAATACCAGCAGCAGTAACATCAACTGTATATGGACCTTTTGGAACCCAATAATATTGTTGAAAATTTGTAAGTTTATCTAAATCAACAAAACCATTATAGCTATAATAACGATTATTAAAAAGTCTTTGGTGATCATTATTAACACCACCATCTGCTGCTATTTGGTTTAGTAAATCAGAATAGTTATAAACATTACTAATTTTATAGGTGTTACTATTAATATCTTTTTTCTTAATAACCGTGCCAGGTTCTAATTGATAAAATTGGCTATAACTATCACCTTCGGCAATATAATAATCACTGCTTTGAAATACTGGACTTTGATCTTGCTGACCAATATATCCATAAATTTTCTTTAGCGCAGGTTCTTGAATAAGCGGATCAAGTGTAGTATTCAAAAATCTTTTATTTGAAAGAGTTTGAAACACACCTGGTAAAAAATTACTACTTTTACGCTTAGCCATTCTTATAAATCACCTTTAATAATTAATTGTAGATAAATTAACACCTGCAGTATTAATTCCACTTAATACACCACTTACAACTTGAACATTATCAACAGTTGCAGCACTTAGAAAAATCTCATTAGGCTGGCACAAAATCTCGTATAAGTTTCCAAAACTTGTGCTTGTATCAACAGGTATTAAAATAACACTGCTTATAAAACCACTTAATTGATTATGTAAGTATGCACTTAGCTCACTAAAATAAAATGTATCACCAAAATCCCAGTTATCAAGTGAAAAATAAGTGTTAATTGCATCAATTACACGACTTTTAATTTCTGTGTCACTTAGTGTTGTATTTGGAGTTTTTACAACTTGAAAATTTGCTTGCAAACTTGAAATTGCTTTAGAACCAAATAGCAACTTATAAACGCCAGCATTTAATATCATCTCATCACTTAACATTTTATAATTGAATAGCGCACTGTATGAACTATTAAGTGTCACACTATCTAAGTTTGCAGGTTTTGCAACTATGCCAGTATTATCTAAAACATAATTGCGATATGCTTCATCATACGAACGAGTCAAAATATATGTATCGATAAGATTAGTTGCTGCTGGATCAATGCGTCTTGTGTTTTCAGCATTATGTTGATATTCAAATACTACATTTTGACGACCTGTAAATGCTAGATAAGAACTACTAACATCTACGACAGTAGCTACTCCATTTATGTTTTGAATTTGATAAAAAGTTTTTTCACTTGTAGCATAAAACAGCGTTCCAATTGGAAAATTGTTACGCACATAGTTTATTGACGATTTGTTTGCGTAAATTGTACTAATACCGCCTGTAGCTACACTTGAGTATCTAATCAAATTATCTTTGTCAATATATTGCTTATAAAACACATAACCGTTATCATTTACAACTTCACGGAAGATATATGGATCAGTTGGCAGCGCAGTAGTTGAACTTACTGGATATGTAACATAAATTCGTGTAGTATCTGTATAACCATCGTTCATTACTAAATTTTTATAAACACTTAAATTAACATCATTTGCAACACCAGTATTAACTGGCAATACACGAATTGTATCTTGCACCACACTATTTGTTGCAGCATCATAAATCTTAACAGGATTAGTACTAATAAAACTAACCTGCGATGCGCTGCCAAAGATATAATCTAATTGACGATAAGTTACAGTATATTTTACGCCATCTGTGTTAAAACGAATTAACCAACTACTATCACTTGCTGTGCCTTGTGTAGTTAAATTAAAATCTGCAGTAGTATTAACAACATTTGCTAGTATAATTTGCCAAGGATCATTTAGTGATGGAGTTTTAACATAGTTGTATTGCAACGCAAATTCAGTTTTATTAAGAATATAACCTACGATAGTATTAATTGTTGTATATTGTAGAGTATTTGCAAATGGTACATAAACATCTGTCACAATTGCGCCAGTAGGTATGCTTTCACTAATAGTAACTGCACCAATCTGACGACCAGCAACAAGAACTGTTGTTGAACCTGTGCCAGTAATAGATTGAATACTTGCCCAAATATAAGTTCTATCACTAGAAAGTTGTGGAGTTCCAATAATAAGAGTATTACTTGCATCAAAATATTGACCATGTGGTGCTGCAAAACGAATTAAACTGCCAATTTGTAAGTATTGTCTGTTATTTGTAGTACCACCAGCAATTGGCTGTGGAGTTTTGGTTGTATCGCCAATAGCTATAAAAAATCCTGTACTGCTTGTAGTATCATCAGTGTTTCGAGACCAATAGGATGGTGCAAGAGTTGTAAAATCTAATGCGGTCCAATTTTCAAAATAAAAATGGCGCATAGGATAGCCTTGGATAATTGGCAATATTTTATTATTAATTT
>Ga0208257_1000098_pt1 | contig 29950 bp, 50 predicted proteins | sample CryBogCBH10Sep07_FD_184610 | JGI IMG/M metagenome (GOLD analysis project Ga0208257, IMG submission 184610) | Freshwater microbial communities from Crystal Bog, Wisconsin, USA - CBH10Sep07 (SPAdes) | ecosystem: Environmental > Aquatic > Freshwater > Lake | place: Crystal Bog, Wisconsin, USA... | reverse complement strand
TCGTAGATATCGTTTGGTTACCAAAGATGAGGTACTTCACGCTGAAATGAACTGCCTAATGAAGGTGGCCCAAGGTACTGAGAGTAGCACAGGATCAACTTTATTCACAACTGACGCCCCATGCATTCATTGTGCTAAAGCAATCTTTCAATCAGGCATTAAAAGTATTTTCTACCGTGACACATACAGAGATGAGGCGGGGGTAGAATTTTTAACAAAAGGCGGAGTTAGTGTCACCAGATACCCAGTTCAAGGCTGAAATATCAATTGGCTATGGTCAATTGAAACCAACAATTGATTGGTGTCAACGAAATTGCGCCAATGATTGGGGGTATGATTGTAAATTTCCTGCAGGGCGTGATGCTGGCTTATATGACTTTTACTTTGAAGTTGAAACAGATTATATAAACTTTATACTTTGGAAAAAATGAAATTCTATACCTTTTACCGCGAAAATAATAATTTTGATGATATCAAAAATGATGCACTTGTCAAAAAATATGCCGATACAAAAATATCTTGGTATAAACATTTTATGATTGGCATCAGTACTACCATCAAAGATAGTGAGCAATATGTTAGCCTTCTTACACTCAAGTATGGGGAAGATATGATTGATACAGTGTGTAAAGATTTCACACCTATTGCAGGTGTAGATTATGTACCTATTAGAAAAAGTAAATCTACTAATTAATACAATTTACTAATCATATATGCTTCTGGGATTCTAGTATGCGTGTTCTTACTACCTAATAGTATAACAGTTCTAATACCCTTTTCTGCCCGTAACATCATCACAATACAGCCACCGCTGTCATGTATCCATCCTGTTTTGCTAACTAAAAAATCAATACCTTTACCTACTAAGTTATTTGTATTATGAACAGTAGTAGAGTTCTTTTTATTTGTTTTCCATTGAATGGATGATGTATTGCTTGCATTCACTATGGTTGAATAATTCTTTGCAGCCATAACTAAATGAACCAAATCTTCTGCCGTACTAACATTGGTGTTATATAATCCTGTTGGGTCAGTGAAACTAGAATGGTACATTTGCAATGTTGAGGCCTTGACATTCATTTGTTCAATACAACTCCTTAATCCAGTTATATAATACTCGCAAAGCATTCTGGCTGCATCGTTGTCAGATTTTACGATTGCTAAAGTAATTAATTCTTGTCTAGTGAATGTTCTATTGTGTAATTTTTTAGGGATAACTTCATCTAGTGGTTGTCCGCTATCTAGTACCACCATGCTAGTCATTAGTTTGGTTATGCTAGCAATTGATCTAACCTCAGTAGTATGCGCCCCTTGTAATATATTTCCTTCATCATCAGCAACTAACCATGCCCGTGCTGTCAACGAAGGCTGTGCTATTGAATATATAGGTATGCACATTAACAATGAGGCAATGTACTTTTTCACTTAAAGTGTATCTTTCTTTTGATTAAAGAATTTAGAAGATTCAAAATCAGTACCAGCACCTACTATGCAACTAATTTTATCTTTGGTTGCAATGATAGTCCATGTTTTCTCTGGACTAATCCAAACTGACATAGTAGATTCTGCTATGTCGTTGGTTTTACCCATCATAATAGGAATTTCTTTGTAAGTGCTTTGTAATTCATTGAATATAATGGTGCTATTATAGCACATCATTTTAAGCGTAACACTTTTTTCGGGTTTATCCTTTGCATACACATTGACAAAGAATAAACCCAATAATAGAGTAATTATATATTTCATAGGGTTAGATTAAAACCACAACCAAATACCTTGACTCATTAACAATGCACCAACTAAACCAACTCCAAGACTAGCCCAAAACATACCCATACTAACTGCCAAAATGGCAGCAGATAATAATACAATGCTTAATTGGAATGCTGAGTTGGCAAATGTCAACCATGGAGAATGTTTTCTAACATCATCTCTTTCAGATTCAAGTGCTCTGGCTTTAGCAAGTAATTCTTTTTTACCTTCACCTGAAGCTGGGTCAGATTCATATTTTGCAATTTTTGCAGTAAGTTTTTCAATTTTAGCCGTTTCTTTTCTTACAATTGCATCATCCAAACTTTGTTCAGCCAATGTTTGTTTGATTGATTTTGCTTGATAAAAGCTATACATATTGTTGGCAGCAATAGTATTGTTCAATACTTTACTGCTGAACCCATTACTAATATAGGTATTAACTGCTAACAAGGCAGCTACAACAGTAATTACCCATCCTGCTTTGTCTTTTATTTTTGCTTCTCTTTCACTACGAGACAGAGGTTTTTTCTCTTCAGCCATGTATTTTCTCCTTAATAGTTTACATACAGTGTATTTAGTGATAAAATAGACTATTACCCATTTAAAGATAAATATACTAATGAGAATTAAAGACCTATTTGAAGATGCTAATTTGAAAAAGATGCCACATCTCTATCTAGATATGGATGGAGTACAGGCTGACTTCTTTGGGGCTTGGGCTAAACGACATAATGTTCCAACATATAAAGAAATTCCTAGACGAGAAGATGATATAAATGAATTGGCAAATTCTAGTGCTGAACAAGTTTATCAATTTTTTAAAGACTTGGAACCATTGACAGGTGGAATGCGTATTGTTATGTGGTTAAAGGATAACAAAATTCCATTTACTGTATTATCTGCACCATTGCGTGGTCCATATGCAAATGCTAGTAAGCAAGCTAAAAAAGATTGGTTAGATGAATATAATCCAGGCACTAGTGATGGAGCCATTTTTACTGCTGCCAAGTATAAATACGCCACTCAGAATGGCGAACCAAATGTATTAGTAGATGATTTTGGTAAGTATTTAAATGCATGGAGCAATGCAGGTGGCATCGCTGTCAAGCATGAAGATGAAAATACCTCACATACCATACATGAACTACAAAAGATATATGGACCATATACCCACAATAGTTGATATTCATATTAAAAACTAATATACTAGATCATGGCTACAAATAATTTAGGACAAGGTCATGTCCGTTATGAAGTGATTGCACAAGAAGACGGTGATGATATCATATTACCCATTCCACAAATATTGCTTGACCAAATAGGATGGAAAGAAGGTGACATTATTGATTTTGGATTAGATGATAAGGGCCATTATATTCTAAGAAAGATTGGTTAATGTCAGGTAAAATATTCACAATTGGTAACATAAACAGTAGTACCGGTAGTATTAGCGGGCACACACTTACTTCAAGTGGCATAGGAGCATCAGCTTGGGCAACTATCTCATCAAGCTCTGACTTAAATGGCAATTCACTTCAGGTAAAAGGTAATGCTGAATTTGAAGGCGATATTAAAATCAAGGGTAAAAGTCTCAATGATTCATTAGAACGCATAGAAGAACGATTAGCCATTCTCAGACCCAATGATGAATTAGAAGCTAAATGGGAAAACTTGCGTGAATTGCGCAACCAATACATGGAACTTGAGGCTGAAATCAAAGAAAAAGAAGCCATGTGGTCTATTCTCAAAAGATAATACAATAGTATACAATTTGACAATAATTATGGATTCGTATATAATAGACACTATATTGACAACTATGGACTGTTATCTATGACCATGCACCTCGCACACCCAGCATTGACTATGGGCGGTAAGCGCAAAGGCAAAACTAAGTTTCGCAATAGTGCTGAGGCACAAAAAGCACGGCAACTTGATGCTGAATGGAAAGAATTGCAAGCTAAGTGGGGTGTTGAGGCTGAGGAGAAAAAGCGCAAAAGAGCCATGAGTGCTCCGTCACTTGACTACAAATTGACTGCACCAGTTGGCCGTTCTAACACTAATCATATTCCCAGCCGTGTCACTGAGGGTGGTTCTACTGCGTCAGTTCACAAAGTCTACACAGGAAACAAGATTCTCGGTATCGGTACTATGCACAAGAGTAATGCGGTGCCTATCTTTAGTGACGAGCAAGCAAAAGATATATCTAGGATGCGCCGTGGTTGATTATACATATTACTGCGTAGTCCGTAAAGATTATAATCATTTTGATGACATTAGTCCAGGTACATATTCATTTACAGTATCAAGAAAAAGAATAGGCATCCCATTTAACTGTCATAGAATAATGACGGTCAGTAGTAAAGTTTGGAAACAGGGACCAAAGGGTGGGGTAAAGATTATAAAGGATGGTTCATTGATGCGTCATTTTACTAGTGAATATGTCACAACTAATGAGAAGTTGATGAAAGAATTTATGTGGGACAAACTTCAGGCCCAAAAATTAACAGGTTATAATTAAGGAGAAAACAAACCAAAATGGCAAAAGAAGAAGGTATTAAGTTAGACGGTAAGGTAATTGATGTATTACCCAATGCCGTATTTAGAGTAACATTAAACACTGGTCCAACAGTGACTGGATATATTTCAGGTAAAATGCGTAAGCATGATATCAAGATATTATTAGGTGACACTGTTGAAATAGAATTTTCACCTTATGATTTAACAAAAGGACGCATTACTCGGCGCAGATAAAATACATGCATAAATACAAATTATGCGTGATATTATTACATTGATTGAGGGAAAGAGTAAACCTCAAGATATAGAAATTATTCCCCTAAACTTCACCCCAAATGAAGTTAGTCCCGTTTTATCTAAAGAAACATTAGATTTGCATTATGGGAAATTAGCCCACGGTTATGCTGAACGCTATAACAATAATGAGGGCGATAAAGATTTTAATTATGCAGGTGCTTTTTTGCACAATACACTATTTCCACAGTTTCGTGAAGTGAGGAACAATAATAAACCCAATGGACCAATGCTAGGGTTCATCAACAAATATTTTGGTGATTATGATAACATGAAATCAGAGTTTGAAACTATGGCCATGACTATCGAGGGCAGTGGTTGGATATATCTAGCAACTGACGGGAAGATCAAAATTATACCAAATCACCAAGTCCGTAATGACATTCTATTGTTAATTGACTGGTGGGAACATGCGTTTTTATTGGACTATGGTTCAAATAAAAAGAAATATTTATCCGAACAATGGAAGATCATCAACTGGAATGTAGTCAATACCAGATGGGGTAAAAGTCTATAACATGAATGTTACAATCACAGAATCAGCACAAACTAAGATAGTTGATATATTAGCGGAAGAAAATAATCCTGCTATAAAACTAAGAACCTTTGTTCAAGGCGGTGGTTGTAGTGGTTTTCAGTATGGATTTACTTTAGATGAAGTCACAAATGAAGACGATTTTGTTATAGAACATCCAGGAATAACGGTATTAATAGATGCAATGAGTATGCAGTATCTACAGGGTTCTACAATTGATTACAAAGAATCACTTATGGAAAGCAGTTTTGTAATTAATAATCCAAATGCTTCAGGTAGTTGTGGCTGCGGGAGTAGTTTTAGCGTATAAATAGAACGGAGATGATTTGATCCTTATTGATAAATACATAATAAGGGTTAAATATGGCAATCTCCGGACTTCAAACTATCAATATTGGTTTACCCAACGAATCTGTGGGTAGCGATTCATTATACACGGCATTTACCAAAACACAAACTAATTTCACTACACTTGCTTCATGTGCAAGTCCATACAACACTTTTATAGCAAATACAGGAATAGCATTAACCGCTAATTCTGCTCAGGGTAGTTTAAGTATATTAAACACAGGTGTTACTAGTATTACTGCTGGAACTGGTATAACAGTCAATCAGGCAAATGGAAGTGTGACAATATCTTCTACTGGTGGAAATGGTGGCAGTGGAACAGTAACTAGTGTGGGGTTAGCCGCAGTATCATCTAGTAGATTAGTTGTTACTAATACCCCAATAGTTAGTTCTGGTACAATATCAATTGATTTAGCAAACTCTGGCGTAAGTCCAGGTACATACACTTATCCTACAGTAACAGTAGACCAATATGGTAGAGTTACTACTATAGCTGCCGGAACTAGTGTAGGGACAGTAACTAGTGTTGGTGCTATTGCCGGAGACGGGATACAAGTTTCAGGAAGCCCAGTAACTACATCGGGTAACATAACTATATTAAACACTGGAGTTACTAGATTAACTGCAGGTACAGGAATAACTCTCAGTGGCTCAAATGGAAATGTCACTGTATCTACTACAGCACCAAGTGGTACAGTAACCAGTGTGTCAGTATCTAGCAGTTCACTAACTGTAACTAATGGTACTGTTACTACTACTGGCGTAATAGATGTAGAATTACCAGCTAATGTAGCAGTTACTGGACAATTATTGTTAAATGGTAGCGAGAATTTAATTAACGGGGCCGCAGCTAATTTAGCCGTCACTGCTAGCTATTTTTCAACATCAGTAGCATCTACTGCTACATTGAACATAGGTACCAATGGACAGATAAAAACATTTATGATGGTCGCTGAGAATGGCAACATGGCTATCACAGTTTCAAATGCAGGATGGAAAACATCTGGATCTGGAATTATGACTTTCAGTGCAGTGGGACAAGCATGTACTTTACAGTATATTAACAACAAATGGTTCTGTGTTGGCAATAACGGTGCAGTTTTTTCATAATTAAAATAACAAAGGAAACGGTAAATGACGACAACAACAACGGCAATCAAAATAACAGCACTGGCAGATATAGGCAATGCGATAAGTCCTAGTACAGTGATTCCAGTAGTAAATCTACAAGGAATGCCAACATCACAGAAAGCTAACTTACAAATTACTGGTAATTTAATATTAGCAGGTGCAGGTTCAGCAAATTTTGTACCTGCAGGATTAGCTAACTTAGCATATTCTGTTACGAATTCAGCACAACCAAACATTACTAGTGTTGGTACATTGACTAGTCTTAGTGTTACTGGAAATGTTGGTACTGGTAATATTATTGCTACAGGAAACATAAACAGTACAGGTAACAGTTCTTTAGGAAATTCTGTTACTGCTAATTATTTTATTGGCGATGGACATGCAATTATTAATGTAGGTTCAATTAGTAATGGTACTAGTAATGTATTTGTTAATCCTAGTTCTAATGTTACAATATCATCAAATGGAAATGCAAATGTTGTAGTAGTTACTGGCACTGGTGCTATTGTTTCAGGTAACCTAAGAGGTACTCAAATAATAAGTAATGCTATTTCAAGTAACAATTATGGTAACATACATGTATCAGCAGGTGCAAGTAGTTGGATTTTTACTAATACAGGTAATTTAACACTACCAGGCAATACTTGGCAAGTTAATTATGCTAATGGTACACAAGTACCTATCGGTGGTGGAGGCAGCTCAAATACAATTCAAGATGGCCCATCATTAGCATACATTGACGGAGTCGGTGGTAATTTCGTTGTTAGTATTAGTGATTCTGATTCAGTATGGAGTTTTGGAGTAGGTGGTGATATTACATTCCCTGGTGGAAGTGTTCAACATGGAGCATATGGTGGACCTGACTTCCCGTCTGTTGGCAGCAACGGTGGCAAATATTTAACCACTGACGGAACTCAATTGCTTTGGTCAACTGTAGCCGGTGGATATGGTAACAGTAATGTTGCTACATTCTTAGCAAGTTATGGTAGCAATACAATTAGCACTACAGGTAATGTTAAGACAGGTTTACTAATTGCACCAGCTAGTGACAATGGTAGTATCATATTCAGTACCAACGGCACAGACAATAACGGTAGTTTAAAAGTTGATGGCGGTCTTAACATGACTATTAATGCTAACAGCAACTACTATGTTAAACAAAATGGAAGTGATAGACTTGCTATAACAACCGGTAATACTGACTTGATGGGTGCTACAGATGTGGTACTTCATTCAAACAAAGCAGGTACAGAATTTCAATGGGTATTTGATTCTTCAGGAATTTTAAGTCTGCCTGAAGTAACTAGTGCTAGTGCGGCAGTAATTCAACCAGCTAGTAATGGATATGGTATTGATTTGATTACTAATGGAAATACATGGAGTTTTGGAACGGATGGTAACTTTGCAGCACCAGGTAGTGGTTACTTTGCTGGACAAAACTTATTTGTTGGTTCAGGCTCAAATTCATTACCATTCACTGCTTCTACGCTAGTTATTAGTGCAGATAACAGTGAATACATTCAAGCAGTAGTAACCAATGTATCAGATATTGGTAGTGCTGACTGGGTAGCATATGGTCATCGCGGTAATGATAATGGTGGCTGGATTGATATGGGCTTTACCAGTTCAGGATTTAGTGACGCTAACTATACTATCACTGGCCAAGGTGACGGTTATGTACTTGTAAATTCATTTTATGAAGGACAAGCTCCAGGTGGTGCTGGTGGTAACTTAGTACTAGCAACTGGTAACAATGGTACAGTAAATGACATCATATTTGCTACTAGTGGATTCTTGACAAACAATGAATTTGGTAGAATTTCAAGTTCTAATAACGCATTGCAATTCACATCTGGTGGAAACATAACTGGTGCTAATGTAATCACTGCTAATTCATTTACAACATCTGGTTCATCAGGTAACATCACTGGTGCTAATGTAATTGTAGCAAATTATTTTTCAGGCGATGGTAGTAATATTTCAAATGTTCCAATTAATTGGACTACTGCACCTGTAAGTAATACATCAGCAGGAATTCAAGGACAGGCTGCATATGATGCAGGTGGTAATTTATTCATATGCGTAGCAACAAACATGTGGTCAAAAATCACAGGTACTACAAGTTGGTAAACTAAATATAAGACAACAGGAAATATCAACATGGCATTAATAATAGGTGGCGGTATAAGCATAGGTGGTAATATTATTATCTCAACAGGAGCACCACTGGCTGGGCCACTATTTTCATATGTAATGGGAAATAGCATAAGTTTTAACGGTCAAGGGTTTGACTTAGCTTATGGCAACTTTGGTGGTCCGTTAAATCAAGCAAACGGTACTAGTTTGATTTTTGACACAAGTTCAGATTATGCCAATGGCGCATATGGCAACATTGGCATATTTCAAGCAGAGTCAGGTTCCAATAATGTGACTGCAGGCAATATTTTTGTAAATCATGGCCCATTAAGTTATGCTACATTTGATGGCGGTGCTAATGGACAATTTATTGATAGCACATTTACTACTGGTGGATTTATGTCCGGTGGGTATAATATTCCAGCAGGTAGTAGTTTTACATATTTTGCTGTAGTAAGAGTTAATAGTTTTATTAATTCAGGAAATGGTGCCTCAACTGGTGGTATTGTCGGTGGTAATAGTTCACTTTTTGGATTTTTACCTCCCGATACTTTAGGCCCAGACAACTATCCTTTACTTATAGCAGGTATCGGGGCACCACAATGTGGAGATATTGTAACACAATTTCAACCTAATACATGGTATGCTGTAGCAGTTACATATGATAATATCAGTCAGATTATGACAATTTACACAAACGGTGTACAACCTGCTGGACCTAGTCAAGGAACTGGTGTCGCACCATTAAGTAACAATGAACCATTATATTGGGGAACATGGGAAGGTAATAATTGGTTAAACGGTGATCTTGCTGTCATGTCCGCATGGAGTCGTGCATTAAGTGCTGGTGAAATTGCTGCATATACAGCAGAGTACGGTGCACCATATGGTATATCAGTACAAAGACAAGACAATGATATGCCTACACAAACAAGTAGTCAAATATTTTCAGTGCCAGGCTTGGCTACATTCAATGTGCCATATGGTGTGAGCAATGTAAGTATCGTAACAGTTGGTGGTGGTGGAGCTGGAGGTCGTGATGGGTTTAGTCCTCCAGGTGGAGATACTTATGTTTATACTCCGTGGGGCGCACAAGGCATAGCAATGAATACAAATGCAGCGTATGCTACTGCCCCATTCATATCATTTGACTGTTCAAGTGGCAACAATGCTATTATCTTAGGTAATGTTGAACCGGGTTGGTTAGTTATAGGTAGTGATTTTAATAATGATAATCCTAATAGAGCATTAATTCAAGGTAATGTTTATGGTATAGTCACAACAATTGATAGTAGTAATGTGTCAAATGTTATAATAGGTGTAAGTCCTAGTGTTACATCAACATCAGGCGGCATTTATAATTTCTTGGGTAATGTAATTGTAGGCGCACAGGGTGCATTTGAAGCAGAATATGGTTACAAAAATGCTACAATAGGACCAGGACCACGAGCTATGGGCATCAATGCTGATGGCTACGGTAGTGGTGGTGTTCAATCTTTCTTTTCAAATGACCAATTAGGTGGCGGTGGTGCTGGTGGCTATGGTACAAATGCAAGTGTTGTAGCATTTGATCCTAATCAAACATTTGTTTATGATAATAATGGTAATCTTAACACAGGCGTAGCAAACATTACCCTACAATTAAGCAATGATAATTTAACTGTTGCTGCTACGGCAAATAACGCAAGTTATCCTGGTATTGCTACAGGTACATATACTATTACTGGCGAGAAAGTAATGTTTAGTTTAACTATGACTGTTTCTGCACCTTCAGGAAATCAAGGTATTGGATTTGGTACTACTAATGCTAACATACAAAGTTATGTAGGGTCTGACATATATAGTGTAGCATTCTACAATGATGGCAGTTTTGTTACAAATGGCAATCAAGTTACTATAGGATATCCTACATTCACGACAGGTGATATAATTGACATCGCACTTGATAATTCAAACTCAATGAATCAATTAACTTGGTATAGAGTAAACGGTGGTGAGTGGTTAGGAGATCCAACAACAGATCCAGCAACTGATACAAAAGGTGTAGCAATTTCATTAACAGGCGCAGTTTATTTAATGACTACACAAGGTGATCAAAATGGTATTGGTGAATGGAGTATTAATACAAGTAACACTTACTCAATACCAAGTGGCTATACATTTATTGCAGGTCTTGGTAATGCGGGTAGCACGGGTGGCGACGGTGCCCCTTATCCTTTACCAACTAACCAAAGTGGTCAAGGTGACGGTGCTACTATTGGCGGTAGTGGCGGAGGCGGTGGTGGAATTATTTACAACACTGGTTCAGGTGGCGGTGGGACGGGTCTATACGGTATAGGTAATCCTGGAACTGCTGGTGGATGGGTAGATGAGGATCAATATAATAAACCCGGGAATGTTAATAACACTATCTTTGCTGATGGTGGTCGAGGTGGTTCACGCAGAGGTAATTCAGGAACTGCAGGTGGTACCGCTAGTAACTGGGCAGCTGGGGCTGGTGGTTGGCCAGGTGGCGGTGGAGGTAGTGGCACTGATTATTATGGTGCAGGCAACGGTGGCGCATTAGCATACAAAAACAATGTGTCTGTAACACCAGGACAACAAATAGCTATTATTGTAGGTCAAGGTGGATATGGCGGTGGAGTATCTAATAGTTTTTATTATTCAGCAGGTGCAGGTGCAGGTGGTGCAGTTCGCATTGTGTGGCCTGGTGACACCCGTCAGTTTCCAAATACAAATGTTGGCATAGATCCAAGCGGTGAAACTTCATTTACAATTAATCCCGGTGATTTTAGTCAAGGATCACCTGTTAGTTCTATTAGCATCGGTGGTGGTTCAATTGGAAATTCTTATACACAATTATACCCATCAAATGATACAGTAGCACAAAATCTTTTTGCGTTTTTAAGACAAGCAGGGGTGTACACACAAAATTTATTAAACAACGGTGCTTTACCAAATGATCCAAACATTTTTAATGCTTATATCTTTAATGCAACTTGGGCAGTCGGTAGTACAGTAACTAGTGGTTTAGTGAGAATAGGGTATAATGGTACTTATGGAACTTTTTTCATTACTACCGTAGACCCAAGCAATACTGATTATCAAATTGCTAGTCCATTAAACAATGATCCAGGTGGTGCTACATTACCAGGTACATATAATTTCCCTGCAACATTTACATTGCTTACACCTGCAATTGAGTCAGGCGGAAACTACTGGTGCTAATAATTAGGATAAGATATCATGACTCTGAATATAAATATAAATTTAAATACCCCGCAGATACAGGCTGCAAAAGCGCAATTCAAACAAATGGTTGAGGCGAAACATTTAGCACTCAAACATGCTCCAAAATTAGCAAGACCCATAAAGCCTGCTCAATTAGAAAAACCAGCAAGAGTACCCTTTAAAGGAGTAGGGAAAAAATGAAACAAGATCCAAGAACAAAAATTGATGACTCACAAGATCCAGGTATATCTAAAATACCATTGCAACAAAAAATTGTAAAATCTTTTAGTGATGCAGAAATTGGCTTACCTAAATATCACTGGGCTAGACAACCACTAGATGCTAGAGATATCCCATATGCACCTACATTAATTGAATCACTATCATCTAGTGTTGATTTGCGACCATGGTGTAGCCCAATTGATGATCAAGGTAACTTAGGTAGTTGCACTGGTAATGCAATTGCAGGTGCTATTGATTTATTAGATAGCAAATACAATAATAAACAAACTAGAGTAAGTAGACTTTTCATTTATTACTATGAGCGTGTACTTGAAGGTGATGTTAACTATGACAATGGTGCATATATTCGTGATGGTATGAGAGCAACATCTACATATGGTGCTCCATTAGAAAGTCTATGGCCATATAGCGTCAACATGTTTAGATCAAAACCAACGGCACAAGCAATAGCAGATGGTTTAAGACGCAAGGTAACATCATATCAAGCAGCCGCAAACTTCGCAGCGGTACAGAATGCAATTGCAAGTGGATATCCTGTAGTAGTTGGATTTGATGTGTATTCAAGTTTTGAAGGCCCATGGGGTAACATTCCACATGGTCGTACTGGCTCAGGTATGATGCCTTATCCTAATACAAGAACAGAACAATTATTAGGTGGACATGCTGTTTGTTTAGTTGGTTATGATAACAATACTAGCAGATTTATTGCTAGAAATAGTTGGGGTACAAGTTGGGGTGACAACGGTTACTTCTATATGCCATACCAAGTAATACAGAATACAAGTATGAGTAGTGATTTCTGGGTTATTAAATCAGTAAGTGATCCAGCATAAAAGAAAGAATAACTGTGAGTTTAGTAGGAATACAAATAGGCAGTGGCATCAGTGTCGGTGGTGGTATTAATATAGGTAGTACTGCGGTTGTAAACACCACCGTGCTTAACTTGCAAGCAGGAGATACTTCTTCTTATCCAGGATCAGGTACCACATGGTATGATTTGAGCGGGCAGGGAAATGATGTTGAGATGCAAGGAGGCGTGTCGTGGGTAAGTGCAGGTGCTGCTTCATATTTCAATACAGGTTCAGACGGATTCTTTAGTCGTGAAGTATCTAATTATTTGCCATTAGGAAATAGTGACTATACATTTGCTGCATGGATTTATAGCCCATCATGGGATTCTAGTGGTATAATGAGTGTTGGAGGATTTGGTTCAGGTGATGAATCAAATGCATTTAGAACAGCAGGTTATCCTATACTAGTTAACTATTGGTGGGGTGATGATTTTGCAGTTGGTACAAGTGCTCCTGATACCGGTTGGTTTTATGCAGTTGCAAAGTATGAAGGTAATACAAATACTAGATCCATATTAGTAAATGGCGTGTCTCAGGGTTCTGATAATCCTACCGGTACACACAATGTAACTAGTTCATTATTACAGATAGGTCAAACATTAGCAGGAGAATATCTCGACGGTGGTATAGGTCAAGTTTGGATCTATAACTATGCATTAACAGATTCAGATATACTAGCAAATTTTAATGCAACAAGAGGTATCTATGGATTATAAGGAAAATACATGAGCGTAGGAATACAAATAGGAGGTAACATCAGTGTAGGCGGTGGTATTACCATAGGCAATCCCACAATATTAATGCTAAATCTTGATGCGGCTAACTACACTACTGGACCATGGGTTGATACTATTTCTAGCCGCTCGTTTACATTAAACAATGGTGTTACATACAGTAGTAATGGTGGTGGTAGTTTAGTGTTTGATGCTAACTCTGCTCAATATGCTGAATGTTCCTCTAGTTTGCCTAATATGGACACTTGGACAGTTGAAGCATGGCATTACTATACTGGCATAAATGCAGGAACAGACTCAGGTGGCCTTGGTGCATGTCTTGTTACAGAAAAATATTTAGGAGTCTCTATTAATTACAGTTTAGGTAATGACGAACCATCAGTCGGTTCTCCGTATGATCTACAATCAGGATTTTATACTGACGGGTCATGGAAAGTTACACAATTTGTACCCAGTGGTTACACTTTATCTGCTGGAAATTGGTATCAGATAGTTGGAACATATGATGGATCAACTATTAAATTATATGTGAACAATGTATTAGCTAACTCTACTAGTGTCGTAGGAACACCTACAAGTAGCAATGCTGGTATTAGATTAATGCGTAGATGGGACAATGCTGATTACTGGGGAGGTAGTTTAGCAATTGTTAAAATATATAACGGTGACATAGGGCAAACAGGCATTACCAATAGTTGGAATAATAACAAATCACGATTCGGTCTATAGTAAATGATAATACATCGCCCTGCTGACACCAGGGGGAACCGTAAAGCAAGTTTTATAAACAGTTATAGAACTTTTAGTTTCCCTAGTTACTATGATAGTCGCTATATGAATTTCAGCGACTTACAAACAATCAACGATGATCGAGTCCAATATAGTTGGCAAGTGCCATGGCATGAGCATAAGAACATGGAAATCTTTGGCTATGTCGTAGAAGGCAGTAGCCATCATGTAGACAGTTTAGGCAATGATGTAGAAGTACCAGCAGGGAGTGTTCAGCGCATGACTAGTGGTCGTGGGATAAGTCATACTGAAGGTAACACAAGCAACACACCAAATCGTTATCTACAGTTATGGATTAGGCCTAATGAGTTTGACACAGAACCTAGACATGACTGGCATCAGTTTACTAGAGAAGATAAACTAAACAAGTTTTGCAACATAACAGAAAAACTACCAATCAAACAAGATGCACGACTACTAGCAGGTATCTTTACAAGCGATTATACATACAATCTGGACACTTTGCGAAAATACTATTTGTATGTAGTAACTGGTACACTATCAGTTAACAACATAGATTTGATTGAAGGTGATGGATTGAGTTTTACTGATGAATCAGTTATCAACATAACCAATGCCAGTGATTCGTAGATAATTCTGTTTGACTTGAAGCCATAAAAAAGCCCCTTTCGGGGCCTTTTATTTTTCTTTAAGTAACATGTAATTGGTATACTTATGATCACACATTGCGGGAACTTCAATATAAGGATCTTCTAAATAGAAGGGACATCCTTGTTTCCATTTGCCTGTTCTTTTAAAGTGACGCAACTCATCCAAATCTTTTTTATCAGCTGGATTGAATTCACGGCGCTCATTGAATACTTTGCGAAATGTGCTCAGAATCATTTGTACTCCAATTAGTCTCGTGGCATAGCTGAGGCTTCAGTGATTACATTTACTACATCATCTAATGTAGGGCACATAATCTTAGCACTTTTCCAGTCATCTTCATGGTCACGACCGGACACTTCAACCATAAATCCATTGTCATACAAATTGACAGTTAGGCTGTCACTGCACTTTGCGAGTTTATCTGATAATTTCATGATTAAGCCTCACTGACTTCTGCCAAGATTTGCTCGGCTGTAACATTTTTCTTGGCTCGTGCCTTGATATTAGCAAGAGAAGGTTTTACTTTAACAACACCTTTATTTGCTTCTTTTTCTTTATCAGTAAGACTATCAGCAATAGTTGCCTGATCTGCGGCAGATTGAAAATCAGCATGTGCTGCCAAATATTTGAGTGCTTCAATTTTGTTCATCTCATTCGGCAACTCAATAAAGTCAATTCGTTCATGTCCGCCCTTTGTGAATTGTTTGATACGACGGATCATATCATTCGCAAAACGAACCTTAGAATTACCTTTATGTGTAGTAATGCCAGCGACTTTAAAAGTTTGTGATGTATTAGCCATTTAATTTCCTTTGTATAGCTAGTTGATAAAAATATGTCTTACGACATAGTTATAATGATAACACGGTTTTGTTTTATAGTCAACACCCATGTTGCCCATTATTAGTTACTTCACCTTGCCTGTTAAGGTGAATTGTTTGAGTACGGATTTGGCATCTGAGAGGTTCTCAGGATCATCGCACCTTTCCACTTCCTCAATGCCAAGTAGTAGATGTGCCCTTGCTAATAGTTCCTCAGCATAGAGCCTATCATCTTCACTAGATTCCATGAACCACTCAGCTAATTCCTTGCGGCTCAACTTCATAATAAACATGAGGTTGTTCTTATCCCAATCGTTCATTCTTCAACTCCAAAATGTTGTCGAATCATCTCAGCAGGTTCTTGCGGTTCATAAAAACCTGTACCTGGTTCGGCACGTTTATCAAAAATATCTAACATTTCCCGAACAATCAACTCGGCGAACTTTAACAAGGACTCTTCGGAGCCTTCGACCCATTTATAATCTGGATTGTCTTGATCCCAAACAATATCAAGTTCGGCTTCATCAAGCAGTTTTTCAATTAGTTCGTTCATAGTTCAACTCCGAAATGTTCTTTAATTTTTTTATGAAGGAACCCTTGATTGTATCCATACCCATCATGTCTAATTGTTTCGGTTTGTAACACATTGCAACATTCCCGAACAATCAACTCGGCGAACTTTCTTTCATACGCACCGTCCCATGCTTCGGCTTCACACGCACTAGCGTAATCCACAGCCTTTTTACTAAGTTCTCGAATTCGTTCGTTCATACATTACCCAATCCAATACGGCTATAGCCTAATTTTGATCGAATCTCTTTTCTATCTTGATTGATTAATTCATGGCCAACCAAATCATACCATTCATTGTATTCTTCAATCTGAGGACACCATGACATATGAGGTCTGGCAGGATTTCTACCATTCATTTTCCATGCAGAGCCGCCACAATTACAATAGTTTTTGAATGACTTTAGATTTCGGGCTTCTTCTTGGGTCATTCTTCAACTCCGAAATGTTGTTTAATCGCTCTGGAACAATCGTGTGTTCCTCTTGACCATTCTGAACTAATCTTATGATCTAATAGTAAATCACAATGATTGGCACATTCCCGAACAATCAACTCGGCGAACTTTTCTAATTCATCTGTGTAGAATTGATATACACCAAGATTTTGTTTATGTGTAGAGCCAGCCTGTTCAGCAAGCAGTTTAATTCGTTCGTTCATAAAAACCACTCCTTGTAAATCCAGGCCACAATGCAAGCAACATTGAACCATACCGCAAACAACACCATGTAGAGCAACACCTGAGCCCGGCGTCCTGCTTGTTCACCTTCGTTCATTCTTCAACCCCAAAATGTTCTTTAATCGTTCGCACACAACCATTAGCGGCACTACGAACATCACTCAAGCGGCTATCTTTGATAATAGCGTCAGCACATTCCCAAACAATCAACTCGGCGAACACTTCCAGTTTGGTTGGTAGTCCTCCGGGGTTATAGGTAGGTAAGCCTGCTTTTGTGGCAAGTTCTTTAATTCGTTTGTTCATAACGGCGCATCCTCATAATTCTCAGGGTTAAAAGGCAAGCGATCTAACGGCTCGGCAGGTGGGTTATTGGGAAAAGGCCAGGTCATTTCACAAGCCTTACTTGGACCATGTTGCACTTTTTGCAGACCCGTGTTTGTGAATACACATCAGTGCGTTTAAACGGGTCGTCCCATTTGCCCCAGTCGTGATGGCATTCAGTCCAGTTTTCAATAATGTGACCAACAATCCAGCAAATCAAAATAGTGACGGGGACAACACAAAACAAAAGGAAGTCGTTCATTCCGCATCCCCCAGTGAGTCGTTAATCAGTTGTTGTTTGACAAGCTCCAGCACGCCGATAACGGTGGACATGTAAAGCGTTTCGTCGTACTTGTGGATCATCTCTAGCATTTCATCCACCAACCCTTGTGCTACCTTTCCTTGGTTTAGGTTCATGCGTCTTTTCCTTTCAGTCCAATGGCTACGCCGAGCCAGCCCAGTTCAATCCAAAAATTATCACCAATACCTACGGCGATGGTCGGTATCAGAAACACCACGTCAGTGCTGAATCGTGTGTAGATCATTCCTTCTTCTCCTGCATCAAAAACAGTGAGCCAATCCACACCATGCCGCCAAGTATGGAGATGGGCCAGCTCAACCAGCCGGGCAAGAACTCGATGGATGCCGACACCACGAACGGTGTGATAAATACGTACAGCAGGGTCACAACTTTGTCTTTCATTTCTTACTCCTCAGTTCTTTGTGGGGTGGAAATATGTCCTCTGCGGGCGGGCCAAACATCACGATCAACACAACCGCTATCGCGCTGATCAACATAATCGCAGACCAGACCCTCATTTTTTGGCCTCTTTTAATGGAACCCATCCAAACCGTCGCCATGTTTGCGTGACGTCCGTATCCTTTGCGGGGATGTATTTAAACGGGGTGTTACTCGGCATCGTCTTTTTCATATTCCCTCGCTTTGGTTATCCAATATCCTGCGCTGTTGATAAACATACCCTTGGCCCTCATTTCATCGGGCGTTAGGCATCTGCGGTCGATCCCATACCGGCCAGTACGGTGTTTGTCAAAAGGAGCATTGCTGTTGAAATACTCCTTGCATGTTTGACATTGATTACGGTTGCCCGTCAGCATCTTCATGCTTTTTCTCCACGATCTTTTGGTCCAGCACCGCCTCGGCTACAAGCTCACCAAATGACTTACCCGATGGGAACCTCATCTCTGATGCCTTTAGCTCATTGACGATCTGCACGGACTTGACCAGCCCGTCATTGAATCCTGAGATATAAGGGTTACCCAAGGACAGCCGGGATGAGATGCCCTCCCTCACCAATTGGGACATTGGAATCTTTGAGGACTTGGATAGCTTTCTCAGCCCAAGATAATCCGCAGGCGTTATGTACGCCATGAAGGGTTTGTAGTTATTAGAATGGGTCGTCATTTCTTTTCCAGTTTTCAAAATGGGTCACAATTTCATCAAACATTGCCCGGGCCATGGCGTTACCGTTGAGTTCAGACCGCGATTCAATGTTGCACTGTTTACACAGCGCAGATGCGGCCTGGTCCTCAGTAAGTTCATGCCCAACCAAATGTTCAGACAGAAATTGCCTAAAGTTTTCATCCCTGCACAACATCCCTGCCTTTTGAACACGGTTGTTGTAGGGGGTGGCTGATTCATCGTCCTGTATACGGACCATGGCACAGCCATAGCGGGCCCCGACAAAGTCCCGTATCAGCTCCTCGGGCAGTTCATCGGGGTGGATGCACAGGGTCAGGATAAATCCTGTCCTGTCCTGTTTCATTGCAACCTTGCGGGCTTCAAATTGCAGTGCCATTTTTTTCCGCCAGTTTGTTTTCTAAGATTTTGTTTTGCTCTTTCAACTGCCTGACATTTCTGAGCAAGTCATCAATCATCTTTTGGTTGTCAGCATTACGCTCCTCCATGACCTTCACCAGCCTTTCAAAGCGGTGCATGTTCATAGAGATAGCGTTGTTTAAATCACTCCTAATCCGGGTGGACTCATACCAAACAAAGTCCGGCGTGATGCCAAGGGATATGTGCTCCTCTTTGCTGATAAACGGACTTTCTTTTTTTACAGGTTCAGGTTCAGGTTTAACCTCTGGCTTAGGGCCCTTCCCGTTAGACCGGAATGTCTTAATGACATCAGGCATGTTGCGGATTTTGAAAAACTTGATAGCCCTTGAGCGAGCCTGAATGTACAAATGCCTATCCCCGCCAGTCGCAGAGTAAAACTCTTCATAGGTTGCATTGGGGTTGGCAATAATGAATTTAGTGTCATCCCTAACGGTTTTACGAAACGGCTTATTACTAATGTTCTTTTTATATTTATGGCGAGCGTCATACCATGATTGACGGTTCCCACCGGTTTCCCGGTTAAACTCCTCAAAGGTGCAATTGGGATGACGATCAAAATACAGGATTGTTTTTCCTTGGTAGTTCATGGTGACTCCTCAGAAATCTAAATCATCATCAGGAAAGTCCTTGGTACGGGTTTCCTGAGGCTTACGCTGTTCGGGCACAAAGCGATCCACTGCGATAGACAGGTAGGTCTTACCGTTGCGGTCGGTCTTCTTCCATCCGCTTAACTTGATCACAGTCAATCCATCCTCAACATGGATGTTGGTTGTGTTCTTCAGGTCAACTGAAATGGTTCCCCAGTAATCGGGGGACTTAGGGCCTTTCTTTGTGCCGCTTGCTTTGAGGGTTCCAGAGTCAGGATAGGGTTTAAATTGAGTAGTCATGTTTATTCCTTTGAAAAAGTTTTCTTGAGGTTAGAGAATGTGTCACGCACCTTCACATAAAGATCAGGGCTTGTGACCTTGAGTTTGTCCAATGTGGCCTGATTGCCTTTCCAGTAACTGTTTAAATCCTTGATGTCTTTAACCAGTGCTGAATACTCAATCATTGCCTCACAGAACAATTCATCGTTGGCCCGTTCAGATTCAGTTGCAACCTGATACTCAGCCGTCATTTTTCCCTCGCTGTTTGTAGCGATTATTTTTACTGGCTCGACCTTGGCCTCATCCTGCATGGGCAAATCTTCCCCAGCATAGATGTACAAGCCCAAACCATGCATTGCAATGCCCTTGACCAAACAACGCATGATGGATGTGTTGACATCAAAAGCATTGGGCGCTGGAATGCATTTGTTGCGGTAATCCAGTACGGGGAGCTGTACGGTCATCGGTTTATTAAATACCGTGACGGTGACCCATACAAAGCATGAGCCTGCAAGGTCCATGTAGGGTAGGTCCATCCCTGCGGTGTGCCGGAAAAACTTAACCTCGTAGTTGGCTTGAGGGTCAACCTCCAACACCTTCGCCCATGCCCACGCCCATGATAGGTAGGTCAGGTTGTTTTTCTTTTCAGTGTGGTCATTGACATTTATCTTGAGTAAATCATTCGGTGTCATTCGTTTCTCCGATCATCCTTTTGGTGGTAAATAAATCTTTATGTTCAGGGTGCTTTGCTTTCCAAAGCCTCGCGTAAAACGCGATGTAGTCATTGCTGATCTTGAAGTCCTCACCGGTCGTTACGATGTTGACCTCCCATCTAATCCGATTGATGATCAGCCAGTGACTAATCTTCTTTCGGCCTTTGCTGACGGCCTCCATGGAGAACCGTTCAAAGTACAGCCAGACGTTAGGATTGGCTTTGTGCCATTCCCACCATTCCTTTTTGCGTTGTTCAAACGGGATCACTGAAACCTGCCTGATAGAGCTTGAACTGCTGGCAATGCTCGGCAACCCCGCAGTAATTGCCCGTGCATCTCTTGGGCTCACCCAAACGGGTTTCCACAAATCCCTTTTCCTTTACGGCTAATTCATCGGCCTCCTTGCGATCTTTCAAAACACGGATCGCTGTCTTGCGACCCTCTCTGCGCACGGCGTATGTCGTCTCCGACACCCAGCGTTCCTCCGGCGTACATTGGGGTAGGTCATCCCCAAGGTCTGCGGCAACCTTTGAATCCCTGTGAATGTTTAAACGATCACGGATGTATGTCTCTGCCTTGAATAAACTCCACATGGGTAACTCAACCACATGGATGGGGGATTGAGGGTATCCAGCCCGCCCTGTCTCATGGCGGCTAAAGTCCCGGATCAATGCACAAATGCGCAGGCCAATCACAGGCTTGTTCTTTCTTGTCTCAACCAACCACTTGTAGACATTGAGCTGTTGTTCCCACTCAATCTTTTCACTCATCACCGCCCAAGCGGATGTGAACTTGTAGTCATGGATGATGATGCCTTCAGGGGTTTCCTCTTGAATATCAATGGCGCCCGATAGCGTGACTCCATCAATGCTGGCAAACAGGCGCTCCTCAGTGACCCATCCATCTGTAACGCCTCTTTCCATAACCACATGCAAAGCACTACCCAGCATGGACCAAAGCATTTGAGAGACATCCTGAACCAAGTCGGCATCATGTTTCTCTTTAAGCCTGCGTACACGGGGAGGGGACATCAGCTCGGTAACGCTGTAATCAGCCTTACCCTTGCTGTAATATTCCTTTTCTGCTAGAGTTACTAGCGGTCTGGGAACGTTATGAACGTTCGTGATTTTCATTCTTTCTCCTAAGGTTGATATGAGTACGAAATTGGATGATAGTGCAATTAGTTCTGAATTGCAAGCCCTATCAATAATTATTTTTGGTGAGCCTGCATCAAAGGCCAACTCACGCCGGGTGGTTAAGTTTGGAAACATGTCCCGGCTCATCAAATCTCAGAAGGACTTGAATTATTCGGATGTGTTTAAACAGCAATGTCAAAAGCTGCCAACGTTGATGAGCGGGGACTTGAAGGTGACGATGCTGATTTATTACGCATCCCGCAGACCTGACTTAGATGAGTCATTGATCCTTGATTTAATGCAAGGGCTGGTTTACTCCAATGACAGGCAGGTCAAGATAAAGCATGTCTATTGGGGGCTTGACCCTGTAAAGCCAAGGGCGGAGATCGTCATTGAAAAGATTGAGGATGTCGACCCCAAAAAGAAGCCCCGCGAGGGCGGGGCAAAGAGGGCAACTGCGGTAACCCCGGGCTAAGTATATCGAGTAAAAATAAAGGGGTCTTGTGAAATGAAGGTTTTTTTATACGTTTAAACGGCTAACACCTTTGAAACCCTTAAAACCCCGTGTTTTTTTTGCCAGGCTAATTCTGGTCTTGGCAATAGATAGTCAACCGCAAGGGGTTGCGGGTGCCTTGCTGAAACCCGCATGAATAAAGGGATTTCTGGCCGCAAGGGGTTGCGGCTTTGACAGTCAGTGGGGTTGCGCCCCAATTTTTCGCAACTTTTCACAACTTTCGCAACTTTTATGCGTTTAAACATATTACTTGACAAGTGCGAGCGTACTTGTTATTCTTTCGTTGAGAAAGAATAACAACAAGACATGTATAATGTTGGTTATCCAGCGTCAACAAGTCTGAAGATTGGCGGGTATGAAGTCGGTCAGTGGAAGTCTATGTCGTCCCTTGTGCGCACAACACGATAAGCAACCTTAATCCCGATGCTCCGCGCGGATCGCAACCGCAACAGTCTTCAGTCTTGTTGGTGAAAGCAAGGTGCTTAGGCGCGGTAAGAGAGCTTGCCCGTTAGGATGTACCAGCGCCCGGAGCCGCTTAGGGCCACCAACAACTAACACGCATGGGGATTGGCATAAATGGCTTACCCGCTGGAATAAACCGACAAATACCGGGTTAATGCCAAGTCGGGCTAACAGTCCCCAGTCGTGTTGGTGTCCAAGCTAAAGGTCTGTGACATTAAACGAGTCTCCTAAAGACCGCCAACAACACCAGTGCGGGGGTCGGGTGTATAAATATTCCCCGTACCTAATTCCGTGTATACTCCGCGCATTATGAAAGCAACCGCTCTTCCTCGACCGATTATCTCTGGGTGTAATGTCAGCCCGGTAGACGGCCGCCCTTGGAAGGCGGAGGCCGCAGGTTCAAATCCTGCCACCCAGACCAATCATCACTGACCACTACGGTGTTCGTAGTGTAGTGGTAGCACGGCGGATTGTGATTCCGTCAGCGAGGGTTCGATTCCCCCGTTCACCCCACCAAAATACTTCTTGACATGCGATGCCACGTTGTGGTTATAATCCGCGCACTGTTGGAAGTGAGACGCCAACAAGAAAACCGTTAGTTCTAGCTCCGGCCCCGTAAGGGGTTGGCTGTCCCGCAAGGGATTGCCCGTCTCACTCGGGGCTAGACCTAACGGTTTTTTTTCGTCCACATTCAGCCGTCGTACTCCGCACGATAGCAAGCACCCCAGTCGTGGTGGCGCGGAAGGAAAGCGTACACGGTATGCCGTAAGGCTAGGGGGCAGTTCCCGAATAATCCGTGGGGCTGGTCGAATCATCAAGCCTAGGGGTTGAACACAACGTTCACATGATGATCCACTAATGTGGGGTGAAGCACCTTTCCCTCTCTACTCCGTCTGGGGTAGGGGGGTCTTTGGGTGAAATTTAATAAGAGACTTAAACGCAAGCGTTACGGGCAAGGTTACCGCCCTTTTGGTAACCGTTAAGGAGAGAAAATGACTGGAAGAATCTACGCTGTTTATCACGGGGCTGATGCAAGACTGGTGCGGGCGGCTAATCGTTCGCAAGCGTTGGCACATGTCGCAAAGACTGCGTTCAACATCAATGTCGCCTCGCAGGATGACCTTGTTACCCTTCTCGGTAAGGGAACCAAAGTTGAAACTGCGCGTGATGCCAACCAGGTTGAAATTGATTTGGATTGATGTTTAAACGGGATTCATGCTAACCGGCTAGGGTGAAAGTTTTTGCTCTTGCCGGTCGTGACAACCCTCTTTTTATTTTGTATATTAACTAATCCAACGAAAGAAAATCATGACACGAAATTACAAAGCTGAATATGCCAACTACGATGGCACTCCAGAGGTTAAGAAAAAAAGAGCTGAGCGCAACAAGGCCCGGCGAATGTTGGAGCGTGAGGGATTGGTCCACAAGGGTGACGGTAAAGATGTGGATCATGTGACCCCTCTCGGTAAAGGCGGGAAGACTACCCGTTCAAATCTGCGGGTCAAATCAGCATCCGCCAATAGGTCCTACGCCCGCAAATCAGATGCTTCAATGAAATGATTGAGGCTCTTTTATCCGAGGTCTCATTCAATGAGACAACAAGGGTTGTCTGCCCGTTCTGCCTGCCCGAGCGCAGAAAAAAGAACATCAAAGACATGACCCTTACCAGCAAGCCTGACGGCGCAGTTGTGTACCACTGCCATCACTGCTACGCCAACGGATCAGTCCAACCCAAATCAGAAATAAGGGGTGTCCCTTTGTCAGCCGTACCCAATCCCAAAATCCTCAGTAATGCACTCACGCAGAAACATTACGATTTCCTGTTTACACGGGGCATATCAAAAGCCACCGCAGATAAAGCCAAATTATTCTCAGCCCGAAAATGGTTTGGCAAGTTAGATAAAGAGACGGAGGCCATCGGGTTTCCCTATTATCGAAACGGTTCACTGGTCGCCGCCAAGTACCGATCCATTGAAGGTAAAGACTTCACGCAGGAAATGGGAGGGGCCCATGACTTCTTTGGAATTGAAAACATTATTAAAGGTGAGCCCATCATCATCGTTGAGGGAGAGATGGATTACCTCACAGGCGTTGAGGTTGGTTTAAACAATGTCCTATCCGTCCCGTCGGGCGCCCCGGTTAAAGTCGCAGATGGTAAGGTCCTACCAAGTGAGGATAAAAAGTTTGCCTTTGTATGGAATGCCCGTGAAGTTTTAGAGGCCGCTCCATATGTTGTCCTAGCCACGGATCAGGATGTGCCCGGACAGGCCCTTGCTGAAGAGTTGGCACGGCGAATTGGAAAGGATAAATGCCGACTCGCCAAGTTCGATGCCAAAGATTTAAATGAAATCCACACCAATGACCCCTCTCGGTCGATACAGGATGTTATAGACAGTGCGCAGCCCTACCCCATCAGCGGGCTCAGCGATCCGGAGGTGTACCGCGACCGCATCAATGACTTGTTTAAACAGGGAACAGGCAAGGGGGAATCAACGGGCTACCCCAGCCTGGATGAGATATATACCGTGGCATCAGGTCAGTTGTCGGTGGTCACCGGTTACCCGTCATCTGGTAAATCCAATTTTGTTGATCAGTTGATGGTCAACCTCGCGCAGAAATCAGATTGGAAATTTGCGATCTGTTCATTTGAGAATCAGCCTGAAATCCATATCACCCGCTTAATGGAAATCTACATGCGCAAAAGGTTCTTTGATGGCCGGGACAGGATGGCGGAGGTGGAAAAGGAGGAGGCGTTTAAATGGGTGCAAGAGCACTTCCTCTTCATTGATTCAAACGGGGAGGAGCCCAGCACATTGGACTCCATACTTGAGAGGGCTCGGGCCGCAGTTAAACGAATGGGAATCCGGGGAATGGTGATTGATCCATATAACTACATTGATATGGACAAAAGGGACACGACAGAGACTGAGGCCATCAGTAACATGTTGACGAGGGTGAGGAAATTTTGCATGGCAAACGATGTGCATACATGGTTTGTCGCCCATCCTTCAAAGATGAGCCGCTCCGGGAATGAGCAACCAAGGCCAGATGGAATGTCGATCAGTGGATCGATGGCTTGGTGGGCAAAAGCAGATTGTGGATTGACGGTGCACCGGGGCCAAGGCGCAGTCGTTGAAATAGCGGTATGGAAATGTCGTTACAGGTGGGTGGGTACTCAGGGCGAGTCAACCCTTCTATATAACAAAACCGCAGGCGTGTACTCAGAAAATTTGGATAACTTTTAAAGGACGTTAGGTGTGAGTGGTCCAGCATTCGTAAACCGCATCAGCTTACCGGGAGTGATCTTTCGTTCTCCGACAGGGTAAGTAGGAGGGGGCTTACGCCCCCTTCTTTATGCGTTGAACATTGCGCTTACGATATTGTCAAAAGACCCAGCATATACGGGACCGGATGAACGGTGCGTGTAAACGCAAAATCTAAGATTGACAGGATTGAATTTAATGTAACGTTGACCATCTCTAAAATGTCGTTCAGTGTCGTAAAGCTTGAGTCGTGCATGCTTGTAGGCCTCCTTTAAAAAGACGGGGTGGTGATGGGTTAAGGCTTTTATTTCCCTCATGAGAATATCTTTCTATACGAGTCAGCATTAACGATCAGGCGCGGGAAATAGGCAACCCCATCCTTGGGTGAATACATGGCCGCCCCCATGTCAAGATCGGACTCAAGGCATTGACGGCCCAAGTACCACATCTCATGGGGCATGCATTTGACGGCCAGCACCAAGCAGGCATTCTTATCCCCAATATCAAATAGGGTGAGGGTCCATCCAGCCCCCTTGAGGGTGTTAATAATCTCAATCATTAGTGCATCTCCTTTGAAGCTTGTTTCAATTCGGATTCATAACAAAAATTCATAATGTGAAGAAATTCATCTTTCGTGGTATCAGAGACAAAGACCATGACCAATAACTTGGCGATCACGCACTGGACGCACTCATGACTTGCCCCGGATTCATTGATGATCATCATCAACATGGAAATCAGTTTGTCCATTTCGTTCATTTCTTTTTTTGTAAATTCAGACATATCTTTCCTTTATGTACGGTCATCGGGCTTCAGATCGGCCCAGTTCAATTAATCGGCGGGCCTCAGCGCGATCCTCGATCCGCTCAGACTCAATCATTTTGCGCAGGCTCTCGGCCTGAATGCGGCCACACTCAAAGGCATAGCCAGCATTGATGTATTCAGATTCAGTGTGATTCATCATTCCTCCGGGCAGTTGGGGTTAGAGCAAATATCATCTTCTACCAGCGCCCATCCACAATAGACGCAGGGCACCTCATCGGGCTCAGGCTCATCAAGCATGGCCTGATGCTGAGCCAGTAGGGTGCGGTAATGGTTATCAAGTCCTTTCATAGCGGGGCTCCAGTGGTTAAGAAAAGATAGCATGTCGCAAAACCAGCGATCCATGCAAGGCAGATGTTGAAAGTTTCATCAGACATAAAAGCTCCAAAAAAGGCCGCATCAAGCGGCCAGTTTCATTTGTTTAAACGATACCTCGGCAAGGTCGGACACATTACGCACCGATGCATGCTGAGAAAAGATGTTGCCCACATAGTGAAAGATACCAACCCCAATGGTCGTGATCCCCATCTTCTCCCCGGTAATAACCTGCTCCTTGCATTTATCAGCGTGACCCTCCCCATCGGTCAAGACAAAACATATCTTGCGCTGTTCGGGGCGCATCAGTAACTGCTTGTGGGCATAGCGCACGGCAAAGTAATCATTAGTCCCTCCCCCTGATGAAAGAGAGCGCAGAGGGGCTATGGCCTTCTTAACCGGCATATCAAAGGGCTTAAGAATATGAGCGGAACGGCCAAAGGTTACAACCGATACCGCAACCTGCGCCTTTTCGAGTGTCTCCATCAGCGCGATGGTGGTTTGAATTGCGGTAATGATCCGTTCAGACATTCCCCACACAATAGACATCGGGGCATCCTGAAACATGGATGTGGAGACATCCAACACAATCGTCACCGCAGTGTCAATCCCTTCAACCTCATGACGGCGTTTAAACACCTTATCATTAAATGACACGGTGGGCAAAGCATGGATGTTGATTGCACCAGACTTGCGATTGCGTTGGAAATCATTGATCCCTGAATCCTCAAACAGTTGGCGCACAGAGTACCGCAATTTACCGGGGATCGGGAACGTGGCATCCATCCAAGTGCCGGGGCCGTAATGGGGGGTCTTGCAAACATGTGCATCCTCACTGTAAGAACCCGGACCCGCTTTGCCCTTGGGGGCCTCAAGTGTAGGCTCAGCAGAAAAGGCATCATCATTAAATGGTGCGGTCGCATCACCAATGGATGGTTTGCCGTTTTCAGGAGAGCGATTAGAGGGGCTATCCCCATCGGGGGTGGCCTTACCCTTGGCGTCATTTTTTACGGGGCTTGTGGCTTGATTTGATGGGTTTTGGCTGGGTTTATTCAGCTTATTTATTTCATTGAATACCCACACAGCAATACTTAAAGTATCAGCGGATGACTGGCATGAGCCAAGCATGTTTTTGGCCTGATCAAAGATCGGGGCCAGACCCTTAGCCAATGGAACCTTGCGGGTTGCATGGTTGCGCAGATAAATTGCCAAGACATAAGGGTATTGACGGGGGTCGGCCCAATCAGAGACTGAGTCCAGAGAGTCACTGACCATGTTATCAACTAAAGTGGTCAGCAGGTTTTTAATATTCCCGGTTGTGTTTAAACTGATCCCCTTGTGCTCAATAAATGCATCCTCCACAGCGTTATGTAACTGAGCCACATAATTGTGGTCAGCATAAATTGTAAAGTCGGTGAACAAGCGGTGGAGTAACTCATGCACAGCAAACCCGCAATATTTAACTAAGTCATTGTGATTCAGGATCGCGTCATCAGCGACATCAGCAAGATAAATAGTCCCTCTCTGATTGATCCCGGCGGTCGTGATTTGGTCGGTCCATGTAACTGATATTTTGCAATTTAGGTCACGGGCAATTTTGTGAACCAATTCGCAAACCGCAGATTTGAATTGATAGCCTTTATAAATTTTCATATTGACCTCAGATGTTGTTAAGGATAAATACATCATCGATGTGGGTTTCATACAAGCCCCGCAGGACCGCGTGGGATTCAGAGGGTTGACGGGCCACGACAGTGGTCTCCCATGCTTGGCGCGATGGGATGTAGGGCAGAGCGCGGATAAAGGCCATCACCGAGCGAATGGATGGGGCATCCACAATATCGGCAGATTCAACTTTTGCGCGAGCTACTCGGATGACCTGATGGACATATTCAGCAAGTGGCCGGGTGCAACCCGTGCGCAAGACAATTGCCTTGATCTCCTCATCATTAGGCAAAAAGGTGAAAGGGATCACCCGGGAAAACCGATCAATAAGCGCGGAATTCATGGGACGCACGCCAGCATAACGGCCAGACTCATCCCCATTGCCCATGGTGTTATCAGCGGCAAAAATCAAAACCCCCGGGGCTTTGCGCCAGACACGGCCCCCGATGGAGACTGATGCATTGGGCTCAAGCAAACCATTGAGGGGTGCAAGCTCACCCGGGTCAGCATTGGTTACCTCATCCAACAAAATAATGGATGAAGGGGATGAATAAGCCATCAGAAAATCCTTAGGCTCAAAGACGGTATTACCATCGATCAGGCCGGTGGCCCCTAAGTACTCCTCAGAGGATGTATGCTTGTGAAAATTAATGCGTTTAAACGCGCGACCAGTGCGAGCCGCAAATTGCTCAGCCACGGTGGATTTACCCGTACCGCGCTCACCCCCAAACCATAAATTCTCACCGGTTTTATCGGACTGGATCAGATGAC